>OKSF01000107.1_pt1 | contig 72127 bp, 84 predicted proteins | sample 1606061 | NCBI WGS metagenome assembly OKSF01 (sample SAMEA3541567, study PRJEB24748) | human gut metagenome | biome: human gut; feature: human-associated habitat; material: faeces | place: China | collected 2012
TCGGCTGCCATCCGGCTCTTCGTGCCTGAGCACATCGTCCTTGCCCGGATAAGCGTGATCCTTCCTGCAGGGCTGGAACGGGCCATTCCCCTGGTGGAAGATACGGCCGGAGAATATCTCAATGGACAGCTGCAGATGGAAACCATGGAAGTGGGTCCGGATCTGACTTTTACTGCCCGGAATCTGCGGCTGGCAGATCAGGGAGGAAAGCTGGTGGCGGAAGTACCGGCTCTTTCCCTGCATCTGGATCCCCTGAAGCTCCTTACCGGCAGCGGCACCCTGGGTATGGTTTCCCGGATCACCCTGGAGGGACCTCGGCTGTTTTTGGTCCAGGATGAACGGCAGGAATGGAATATAGCCCATCTGCTGAAAGAAAGCCAGAGTTCCAGTACGGAATTCAAGGGAATGATCGTCCTGAAAAACGGAACGGTGGACCTGCAGCTGCCTTATGGGAACTGGCAGGCCGGTGTGGATGGGACCATCGATCCTTCCCGCAACCCAGTTTTCGGATTGGAGCTGGAGGTTTCCCGAAAGGGGCAGACCATCCGGGTTTCCGGGAACCTAGATACCAGCCGGCAGGGAACGTTGACGGCCCGGACGGATTTCCTGTCTCTCCAGGACTTCAGCCCACTGGTGGAACATTTCCTTCCGGTGACAGGGATCCGGGGCGCGGTGGGCGATACTTCCATTACCTGGACCAACAATGCGGAGGGCAGCCGGCTCTCTGGCAGTGTCCAGCTGCATCAGATAGGGGCAGTCTATGCCTGGCAGGGGAAGGAACTTGCCCTGACGGCAGAAGGAGGACTTTCCTTTGCGCAGCTCCACCTGCAGGCCCGAGATCTGGACGTGACGGTAAACGGACAAAGGGCCCGGCTGTCCGGAGGACTGGACTTGACGGATCTCCAAAATCCCCGGGCAGACCGGCTCCAGGTAGAACTGGATGGCTTCGACTTGGGAGCTCTGCCCTTGGATCTTCCCGTTTCTGGCAGTCTCAGCGGAAGCGTGGCCGTGGATGGAACGAAAGAAAATTTGACAGGGAATGGCACCTTCACCAGTCCGTCCCTGACTTTCCAGGATTATGAGGCGGAGCAGGTGACCCTGCCCTTTTCCTTCCGGAGCCATCGGGTGGAGACGGATGGCGCCAAAGCCAGCCTGGGAGGAGGATCCGTGCTGGCGAAGGCTTCTTATGATTGGGAATCCCGTGAGGGGCAGGCTTCCCTTACCTTGGAGCAGGTGGATGGGGGGATGTTTGCGCCCCGTCTGGGCAGCCTGATCTTGGACGGGACCCTGTATGCCGCCGGTCAGTATGGAGACGGAAAACTTCAGATGGAAACCGTTTCCAGTGATCTGTCCCTGTCCTGGGGGAACCTGAAGCTCCAGGAAATCGCTTTGGATGGTACCCTGGACGGCAGCAGCCTGACCCTCAGCCGGCTTTCCGCCTATACAGAAGAAGGGGGCGCCCTGGCCGGCAGCGGCAGCCTGCAGGACGGCCGGCTCCAAGGGGACCTGTATGTCACCGGGCTGCCGGTGGATCCTCTCTTGGGAGTGCTGGGCCAGGAGGGCAGGGGAAACCTGTTTGGGCACCTCACCTTGGGCGGCAGCCTAGAAAGTCCCCAGGCTTTTGGGGCTTTCTCCTTCCAGGATGGAGAACTGCTGGGCCAGACTATCCAGGAGGCCCATGGGGCCGTGGAATGGAAGGACCAGAAGGCCGGGTTCCACAATGTGGAAGTCACCCTGGACCAGGGATCCCATATCTTGGACGGCACCGTGGACCTTTCCGGCAGTGAACCGCTGTTGGAGCTGAAGCTGGAGACCAGGGGCATCCGGTTGGAACCGTTCAGCCAGGCGTTCCAGTCTCCCTGGCCGGTGACCGGGAACCTGACCAACACCATTACGGTGAAAGGGCCTCTGTCCAATCCTTCCTTTACCGGCCATGTCCATGCCTGGGATGGCTCTGTGAACAAATTCCTGGTGGACGAAGTGGACGGAGATTACACCTATGATGGGAAAATCCTGCAGCTGAAAAACTTCCGTGCCCAGGCCCTGACTTGCAGCGCCCAGTTCAGCGGCACGGTCAGCCGGGACGGTTTCCTGGATATCGGCATCGATGCCAAAAACATCAATCTGCTGCGGCTGCCTTGGCTCAAGGACAGTGTTGACCTAGCCGGCAATGTGAACTTCAGCGGCAGCATCACCGGCCATACCAGTCGACCCCAGTTCCAGGGGGTACTGTCTTCGGATTCCGTCCTGATCAACGGGGTGGAGTTCACCGGCCTGGCCCTGTCTTTCCAGAGCCAGGCGGGCCATGTGAATACTTTCCAGGGTACTTTCCAGCAAAAGACCGGAGGGGACTATGCTCTGAAGGCTCGTTTCGATTTCGATCGGAAACTGTTCCAGTGGACCGTGGACGTGACCCGGGGCAACGTACGCTCCCTGCTCCAGATGGGCGGCATCAAGGCGGATGTGGACGGTTATCTGTCCGGACGCATCGAAGCCAATCCAGACGGCCCCCGTACGGGCATGACCATCATCGGCAAGGTGGAAGACGGGAAAGTGGCTGGGGTGCCCTTTGCTTCTGCAGATTTCGACATCTATACCCATCTGGGCCAGTGGAAGATCCGAAAGCTCCAAGCCCAGGAAAGCGGCGGCGGGCTCATTGCCGCCCAAGGGAATTTCAATCTGAAGGAACGGACCATCGACTTGGAACTGGCCACCAGTGAAGCCAATGCCAAACTTCTCACCGTGGGGATGGACAATCCTCCGGAAGTCAGCGGAAAACTGAATATCGTGGCCCAGCTGAAGGGGAATCTGGATGATCCCAACGGGAACTTCTCCCTGGAAATGAAAGAAGGCAGCATCAGCGGGATGGCTTTTGACAGCCTGTACGGCATGGTGACCCTGCGGAATGACATGTTCCATCTGGATCAGTTCCTGATCCAGCGGGATGTATACAAAGTCAGTGCTTATGGCACCTTCCCCATGGATCTCCTGCGCCCCGTGGCCAAACGGAAAAATCCGGAATCCCGGATGAACCTGGAAGTCCGGCTGGACAACGGGAATCTGGCCATCCTCCCCACCCTGACCAAATGGGTCCAGTGGGCGGACGGGCCCACCAGCGGCCGGGTGGATATCACCGGGACCTTGGAAGATTACAATCTGGACGGATCCATCGATCTGGACGGGGGTACGGTGAAATTCCGGGGGTTGGACAACACCTTTGACAATGTAAAGTTCCATGCTGGTTTCAACGGCAAGACCATCACCTTGAAGGAATTTTCTGCTGTTACCGGGAAGAATGGCAGCATCACCGCTTCCGGCTCCTATCTGCTCAATGATGTATCCGGGAAGCCTTACCATCTGGATCTGGCCATCAAGGATGTAGAACTGGTCTCTTCCAGCGTCAAAGGAAAACTCAACGGAACTTTTGGGCTGGAACACCGGGACAGCAAACCCTTCCTCACCGGGAACCTGAAACTGGACAAAGGGTATCTGGGGATCTCGGCTATCCCGGAATTCGGGCAAGGGGGATCCGATATCGGCCTGGATGTGGATGTGGACCTGGGCAATAACCTGCATCTGTACAATGCGGCCTTCATGGATCTGTGGCTGAAAGGCCAGTTCCATATCCTGGGCAGCACAGCCTTCCCCCAGATCAACGGCAGCATCCGGGTGAACCGGGGCAGTCGGCTGAAGTATCTGGGTACTCCTTTCAATATCGGGTTCGGGGAAATCTACTGGCCCCGTCCAGGGACTTTTGTACCCAATGTGAACATGTCGGCCTTTACCCGTCTGGGACAGTACAATATCATGGCCAAGGCCAGCGGCCCTCTCAGCCTGGATGATATCGTGATCAAACTTTCCAGTGATCCGCCTCAGGACGAGAATACCTTGAAGCGGTTCCTGACCCTGAAGACCGACGATGCCAGCCTGGGGGACGAGGCTTGGCGGGGCCTGGTGGATGCCGGGCTCCAGATGACCTTCCTGGCGGATGTGGAAGATGCCATCAAAGATGCCCTGGGGTTGGACGAACTGCGGATCTACAGCGGTACGGTCCAGAACACCATTGCCTTCTCGGCGGATCCGGACCGGGCCAATGAAGTGACGGGGCAGGACCGGCGCCAGTACAATGTGCTGCTCAGCCGGTATTTCGGCCGGAAACTGCTGATCGGCTACACCACCAGTTTCGACGGAGAAAAAAGCAATCTGTATGCCGGGTATCGGATCGCACCCAGGGTCCACATCGGGATTTCCACCGACCAGGACAACAACCATTGGTATGGGGTGCAGTATCGGACGAGGTTTTAAAAAGGGAACTTTGCCAGAAGTCAGACACGGCCCCAGAGGGGCCTTGAGACATCAGACGTCAGCTTTGTTCGGATTAAATGCAGGTTCGATCTGCTTATGGCGGGCAAACTGATGTCTGAAAGGCCTGTTAGGTCCGGTCTGACTTCTTGACCAGCGGGCCATCCGTTCAAAAGCAGATGCGCAGCATATGGTATCCGACGGCTGCTGACAAAAAAGCAGGACCCGACCAGGGTCTTGCTTTTTTCACACTCCAGGACTGGAAATCTTGGCCCATAGAAGGTATAATAAACGGGATATGATATAATTAATCGTTAGCAAATCAGACAGCCGATGATAAACAACCTGTATAGGGGGTACTCTATGAAAAAACATGTAAACTGGCGGCAGCTGTCCGTCGCCGTCCTGGCTTCCCTGGCCATGACCACTCCGGTCTACGCCGCAGAAGTCACCCACAGCCAGGAAGTGGAACTGGGAAATCATAAGACTGTTCCCAAGGAAGGACAGGGCATCGGTACCATCGAAGTGGTGCCGGAAAGCCAGGCCGTCACGCAGCCGGCAGGCACTGAAGCCTCTGCTGGCGCAGCTGCAGCTGAAGAAGAACAGCCCAAATACCGGGAAGTCCGGCGCAACGGTGTTACTTATATCGAAAAAGTAGGCAAGAAGAAACTGGAACAGGAAAGGGAGAAGGCCCAGGCTGATGAAGAACAGCTGGAAGCCCGGATGACCCAGCAGAAGGAAATCCAGGAAGCCCAGAGCAAGCAGCTTCCGGGCCGGAGCATCCTCCAGCAGTCCGTCCTGTCTGATTATGATATCAGCAGTCAGGAAGACCAGTATGCCAAGATTGCCAAAGACTCTGCGCCTTTCATCGGCAAAACCGTCACCAAGGTCACCCTGGAAGGGGCGGCTCATGAAGATACCGGAAAGCTGGCTGACGTGCTGAAGATGCCTGCTGGGACCAAATTCACCAAGGAAGGCCTCCAGGACGATATCCGGGCTCTCTACGAAACTGGCTGGTTCTATGACATCAAACCGGTGTTCCGCCAGGTGCCCGAAGGGGTCCAGATCACCTATCAGCTGGAGGAAAATCCCGTGCTGACAGATCTGGATATCGAAGGCAATACGGTGATCTCCACCGGGGACATCAAAAAAGAACTGGATCTGCCTCTGGGCAAGGTCTTGAATTCCCGGGATGTGAACATTGGCGCCCGGAAGGTGGAAAGCCTGTACAATCAGCAGGGCTACATCCTGGCCAAAGTGGCCGACGTACGGATGCAGCCGGATGGGCGGCTCATCGTCCAGGTGGCAGAAGGGGTCATTGAAGATTTCCGGGTCAAGGGCAACACCAAGACCAAGGATTATGTGGTCATCCGGGAAATGCGCATGAAGAAAGGGGAACCTTTCAATGCCAAGAAAGCCCGCCGGGCCATGCAGAAGATCTACAACCTGGGCTTCTTTGAAGATGTCAATATCCGTCTGAACCCGGGGCAGATGCCCAATACCGTTTCTGTGGAAGTTTCCGTGGTGGAAACCAGCACAGGCACCTTCGGGATCGGGGCCGGCTACAGTGATGCGGACGGCTTCCTGGGCATGGTCAGCATCGGGGACAAGAACTTCATGGGTACCGGGGACAGCGTCAGCGCCCGTTGGGAATTCGGCGGCGACTCCGAAACCAAGGCCAACTTCGAAGTCTCCTATGTGAAGCCCTGGATCGACGACAAGGAAACTACTGCCGGCTTCACCTTCTACAATATGACCAACGAGTACGTGGATTACAACCGGGACGGGGATGAAATCGCCCGGTACTACAAGAAACGTACAGGAGAAGAACTGTTCTTCAGCCGAGTCACGGACAATGAATTCATCACCAACAGCATTACCCTGAAGAACCGGGATGACAAGTACAAGAAACCGGTCAGCGGGTACGGCACCCAGTGGTTCGAAGCCGGAGAGAACGGCTATGATAACATCCACGAATATCCGGATGATTACAACTGGGATAAGAATGAACGGATGAAGAAGAACTTCGGGACCACCCGGAGCATCACCTTTGCCCGTACCCTGGATACCCGGGACAACATTTATGATCCTCGGGAAGGGAAACGGACTGCTTATTCCGTGGAAGTGGCCTCCTTTGGCGGAGACTTCAACTTCCAGAAATACATGGCAGACTACCGGTATTACTACCGGATGGGCAAGGACAATGTATGGGCCCTGAACCTGGGGGCCGGTTATGCCAACGGGGATATGCCTCTGTCCCAGCGCTTCAGCGTGGGCGGCAGCGATGTGCTCCGTGGGTATAAGGATGACCAGTTCAAAGGCAATAGCATGGTGAAGGGATCCTTGGAATTCCGGTATCCCATCATCAAGAAAGTACAGGGCGTCTTCTTTACGGATGCCGGCTATGCCTGGAGCAAGGAGTATGGAGAATCCAACTTCGATCTGGGCAAGATCAAGAACTCCGTGGGTATCGGTCTCCGGATCAATTCTCCGCTGGGTCCCATCAAGCTGGACTATGGCTACCGGCTGGAGAGCAGCGACCGGGGCGGCCGCTTCCACTTCAGCTTTGGCGGTCAGTTCTGATAAACAAATTGCATAACAAGGAAGCAGGGATAGTAAAATGATGGAATTGGCCAACAAGAAAAATGTCAAGGTCATTTCTCTGGCCATTGCGGCCATTATGGTAGTCGGCGTATTCGTCCTGGCCGTCCAGGGCAAGAACCTGGGAACCGGAGACGCCACCATGAATTCCGCCATCGGCAAGGTGAACTACAACCAGGTAATGGCTGCCGCACCCGGTCTGGCAGATGCCCAGACCCAGCTCCAGCAGGCAGCCGAAGACAGCCGCAAGGAATTCGAAGAGAAAAGTAAGGATATGAGCGACGCGGATAAGCAGAAACTGGCTGCGGAATACCAGAAGAAACTGGAAGACAAGCAGAAGGAACTGATTGAGCCCGTGAAGAAAGAAGTGGATGATGCTATCGTGGCCGTGGGCAAGACCAAGGGCCTGACGGTGGTGGTCAACCAGGGTGCTGTGGTCTACGGCGGCCTGGATGTGACCGCGGATGTGACCGCACAGCTGAAAAAAGCCAAGAAATGATCCGGCAGGAGACAGGAGGGATGGCTCATGGGCAGATGGCTCAGTCTTCTGCTGATAGGTCTCCTTCTCCTGACGGGCTGCGGATTTTCCCGGGGGAAGCTTCCCTTTCAGCAGGAAAGACCCCGGTTTGCGGTAGTGGATTGGGACAGGCTGGTGGAGCAGCATCCCAAGTATAAGGAATGGAAGCGCCAGAAGGAACAGCTGGAAACCGCTCGCTGGCTGCGGGACCGGCAAAGGGAAAACGGCCAGCAGCAGCTGGATCTCCTGAAAAAGATGAAACAGGTCCGGGAAGCCGGCAAGGGACAGTTCCAATCGGCCCAGTGGTCCGCCAAGGTAGCGGAGAAACGGGCCCAAGAACAGGACCGGCTCCGGAAGAAGCGGGAAGCCCTTGAAGGAGAAGCGGAAGAACGGGTGAAGGCAGACCGGGATGCGGTGGAAGAAAAATACCGGATCCCTCTGTTCAACCTGCGGCTGAAGCTGGGCAGCGTGAAAATGACAGATGCCGCCCAGAAAGCCCTGCTCCAGGAACAGCAGGAACTGCTGGACAAACGCCAGAAAGATCGGGCGGAAGTGGAAGCAGAGAAAGAACAGTGGCTCCAGCAGCAGCTGGCTGCCGATCTAGCGGCTTCTCAAGCACGGCTCCAGGCTTTTTCTAAAGAACTGGCCGGTCAGGTGGTCCAAGAGGAAACCGGTATTCCCCTGCCGGGGAAGGGTCCCCGGAACCAGGAGGGCCAGGCAGAATTGGATAAGCTGATCCAGTCCATGGACCAGCAGATCCAGAAACAGGAAGACAAAGAAAAGCAGCTGCGGGAGGAAATCGACAGCGATATCCTCAGCGCCATCAAAAAAGTCAATCTGAGCCGGAAATACACGCTGGTGTTCCGGAATCCAAGAGCCAACATCAGTGCCGACGATATTACGGATGAAGTGGATACGGTCGTCCAGCAAATTGTATATTAAGAGGGATGGAAAACATGAAAAAAGCAATGATTCTCTGTGTTGTAGCAGCAGCGATGCTGTCCTTTGGCTGCGGGCGGAATGCCCAGTTCGGTGTGGTGGACATGAATAAGGTCCAGACAGAAAGTCAAGTGTTCAAGGATGCCACCAAGGACCTCCAGACCAAAGGCAAGGCTATGGAAGAGGAACTGAACCAGGAAACCGCAGGCAAGAGCCAGGAAGAGGCCCAGAAGATCCTTACGGAAAAGAGCCAGAAAATGCACAGCCTCCAGGCAGAAGCACAGGCTAAGGTCAAGGGCAGCTTCGATGCTGCGGCAGCTTCTGTAGCCAAAGAGAAGAACCTGAGTGCCATTCTGGTCAAAGAAGCGGTCCCCCAGGGTGGCGTCGATGTTACCGACGATATCATCAAAGCAATGAAATAAGATTCGATAAGGGCGGACCGGGGTTCGCCCTTTTTCCCGTACCATCATGAAATGGAAAGGATGCTGGAAATGGAAAAAACATTACAGGAACTGGCAACATTGTTACAGGGAGAGATCCTTCAAGGAGATCCCCAGATGATCCTTAAAGGTGTCAACGGATTGGAAGAAGCCCAGGCAGACCAGATTTCCTTTGCGGTGCCTCCCTATCTGGAATTTGCCGGACAGTCCCATGCAGGAGCCATCATGATTCCCCGGGGCGCGGCTCTGAAAGGGAATCAGGCGGTACTGGCCGTGGAGAATCCCCGGGCGGCTTTTGCTGTCCTGCTTCAGCTCTTCCGTCCGCCGGAGGCGGTAAAGAAGGGCATCAGCCAGTATGCCTTCATCCATCCTTCTGCCAAAGTAGGGAAAAATGTGGCCATCCTGCCTTTTGCCTATGTGGCGGAAGATGCGGAAATCGGCGACAATACGGTGATCTACCCCCATGTGTATGTGGGACGCCATGTGAAGATCGGCTGTGACTGCACCCTTTATTCCAATGTGACGGTACGGGAAGACTGCATCCTGGGCGACCGGGTGATCCTCCAGGCCGGCTGTGTCATCGGCGGGGACGGTTTCGGCTACATCACCGCCAACGGCAAACACACCAAAGTGCTCCAAACCGGGAACGTGGTCCTGGGCGATGATGTGGAAATCGGCTGCAACAGCTGCATCGACCGGGCTACCGTGGACAGCACGGTGATCGGCAAAGGCACCAAGATCGACAACCTGGTCCATGTGGGACACAATGACATCATCGGAGAGAACTGCATCCTGGTGGCCCATGTGGGGATTTCCGGCAGTGTCACCATCGGGAACAACTGTACCTTCGGCGGCCAGGCTGCTACTGCCGGCCATCTGAAAATCGGCAGCAACTGCACTTTTGCCGGCCGTACCGGCATCATCAGCGATGTGCCCGACAATGTGGTCTGGGCTGGTTTCCCGGCGCAGCCCCATGTGGATTGGCTGCGGCAGACGGCCAACGAACGGAAGCTGGGAGGAATGCTGAAACGGCTCCGCCAGCTGGAAAAGACCGTAGAAGAACTGGAAAAAGGAAAGAAGGAACAACCATGAAGAAACAACTGACCGCCGTCCTGCTGTGTGCCCTGGCGGCCCTGCCTTTTACGGCTGCAGAAGCCAAGAACACTCCCAGCGGCACCAGCGGCATCATCAACGCCCCTTCCGGCTATGTGCGGATGCCCGGCCATGTGTCCGCCGGATTGGATTGGACCAAAGAAGGCCGGAATGTGCGGGGCAACATCGCGCTGCCCCTGGGCATCGAAATCGCCGGCAGCCATGTGGATACCAAACATGACGGTTCCTATGGCACCGTCAGCGCCAAGCTGCAGGTCCTCCGGGAAACCCCTGTGACCCCGGCCATCGCCATCGGTGTGGAAGATATCGGCGACCGGAATGACCGCCGGGGCTATGTGGCCGTGAGTAAGGCACTGGCTGCCGGCTGGAAGCTCCATGCCGGGGTGGGTACCGGAGACCAGTACAAACACGGTTTCTATGCCGTGGAAAAAGAAACGAAACTCCTGGGGCTTTCCATGAACCTGATGGGAGAATATGACGGCAGCCATTTCAACTACGGCGCCGGCATCCCGGTGGGGAAATTCATCCAGGCCCAGGTGGGTGTGAGAGACCATCACCTGTACGGGGGCATGGATCTGACTTTTTAAGGAGGAAACAAAATGGCTGCGTACAAGCTCATGCAGTTCGTCAGCTGGCTGGTCTGCCATCAGCCGGACTGCCTGAACCATGCCTTGGCCTGGGTGCTGGGGCATTTGGGCTGGCGGGTGGTCCCTGCCTGGCGCCGGTATATGGCCAAAGAAAATATCAAGGACTGCCTGGGGGTGGATGAGGCCCGGGCAGAGGAAATCGCCAGGGAAAGTGTCTACCGGTTCGGCCGGATGCTCATCGAAGTGCTGAAATATCCCCTGATCACCCGAGACAATTTCCGCCGGCTGGTCCGTTTCGAAGGACTGGAAAACCTGGAAAAGGCCTACGCCGAAGACAAGGGCGTGATCATGTGCACGGCCCATTACGGAAACTGGGAGATGCTGGGGGCCTCCATGGCCCTTTTGGGCTATCCCATCCTTTCCATTACCCGGAAACAGAACAATGGGGCCATGGACCGGTTCATCAATGACTACCGGCGGATGGTGGGACAGCATGTGACCTACAACCACGGAGAAAACAGCATGCTGGCCATTGGCCGGTACCTGAAGAAAAAGCATCTGGTGGGGATCCTTTACGACCAGGATTCCGCCCACACCGGAGAACATCTGCTGTTTTTCGGGAAGCCTTCCCGGGTCCCTCAGGGAGCAGCCCATCTGTCCCGGATGTTCGGGTCTCCCATCGTGCCTCTTTTCATGCACAACAATCCGGACGGGACGCTGACCGCCCGGATCTATCCGGCTCTCCATACGGAGAAAACGGCTAACCGTTCCGAGGATGTACGTGTTATAATGGAAGCACTGGTGGCCATCGCAGAACGGGAAATCCGGCTTGACCCCGCCATGTGGTTCTGGGTCCATGATCGCTGGAAAGATGGCCGCAAACGGTACGAAAAGTATAAGAAAGGCGTGTGATCCATGACAATCGAAAAACAACACACCCTGAAACAGGCTGCTTCCTGTGACGGCATCGGCCTCCATTCTGGAAAACTGGTGGAAATGACCCTGCGTCCGGCACCGGTGGATACGGGCATTGTCTTTGTGCGTACAGATTTGGAAGGCCATCCCCAGGTCCATGCAGTGGCGTCCAACATTACGGCCACCACCCGGGCCACTACCCTGACGGAAAACGGGGCCAGCGTCACTACCATCGAACATCTGATGGCCGCCCTGGCCATCCTGAAGATCGACAACTGCTATGTGGAAATGTCTGCTGCTGAGCCGCCCGTAGGCGATGGCTCGGCCCAAGCTTTCATCGATGAGATCCAGAAAGCCGGGATCCAGGAACAGGACGGAGAACGGCAGGTCTACCATGTGGACCGGGCCTTTTCCCATTATGACGGAGACCGTTCCATCGTGGTCCTGCCCTATGAGGGATTCCGGATCACCTTTACCTCCATCAATCCCCATCCCCTCTTGGGGACCCAGGTGTTGGATGTAGAGGACAAAGGAGACTGCTTCCTGAAGGAAGTGGCAGCCGCCCGGACGGTGGCTTTTGAAGAGGAAATCGCACAGCTGCGGAAAATGGGACTGGGACTGGGAGGCAACCTGGACAATGTGGTGGTCTTCGGCAAGGATAAGGTCCTGTCCAAACTCCGGTTCCCCGATGAGCTGATCCGTCACAAGATCCTGGACGTGATCGGGGATATGTACCTGCTGGGTCCCATCCATGCACACATCATCTGTATGAAGAGCGGCCATGCCTTCAACGATAACGTGTCCCGCCAGATCGATGAATACCGGAAGCTCCATGAATACCATCCCAGACATCAGGCTTCCGTACAACATAAAAGCGAGATAAGGAGTAAGGCTATGATTACTTTAGACATTCAGGAAATCCAAAAAATTCTGCCCCATCGGTATCCCATGCTGCTGGTGGACCGGATCATTGAACTGGAACCCATGAAACGGGCTGTGGGCATCAAGAACATTACCATCAATGAGCCTCAGTTCATCGGGCATTTCCCCGGCAACCCCATCATGCCGGGAGTGCTGCTGATCGAAGCCATGGCCCAAGTGGGCGGTGTCACCCTGCTGTATCCGGAAGAGAACCGGGGCAAGATCGCCGTCTTCGGGAAAATCGACAAAGTGCGCTTCCGCCGTCCCATCAAACCGGGAGACCAGCTGGTGACTACGGCGATCATTACAAAAATCAAAGGCAATATGGGTGTGGCCCACTGTGAAGGCACAGTGGACGGAGAACCGGCCTGTGAAGGAGATTTCTTCTTTGCACTGGCAGAAAATAAACAATAAAGGTGGAGTGGAACAATGACAGCAGATTCTAGTATGATACATGAGACAGCCATCATTGCACCGGGTGCGGAAATCGGCCCCAACGTGAAAATTGGCCCGTACTCTGTCATCGGTGAACATGTCAAGATCGGTGAAGGTACCGTGATTCATCCTCACGTCGTGATCACCGGACGGACCACCATCGGGAAGAACTGCGAATTCTTCCAGGGAGCCAGCATCGGCGAAGTCCCTCAGGACCTGAAATACAAAGGCGAAGATACGGCGACCATCATCGGAGACCATGTGACCATCCGGGAATGCGCTACCGTCCATCGTGCGGTGGGAGAAGGCAATGAGACCCGGATCGGCAACAATGTGCTGATGATGGCCTATACCCACGTGGCCCATAACTGCATCGTGGGAAACAACGTGATCATGAGCAACGTGGCCACCCTGGCCGGCCACGTGATCGTGGAAGACCGGGCCGTCATCGGCGGACTTACGGCAGTGCATCAGTTCACCAAGATCGGACGGAACTGCATGTGCGGCGGCATGAGCCGGATTTCTCAAGATGTACCGCCTTTTGTCATTGTGGCCGGCAACCCGGCTTATGTGGCAGGGCTCAACAGCGTAGGCATCTCCCGGGCAGGGATCCCCATGGAAGTCCGCCGAGAACTGAAGAAAGCCTACAAGATCCTGTACAAGAGAGGGCTGTCCCTGTCGGATGCCATCGCGACCATGGAACAGGAACTGGACAGCTACGAAGAAGTGGAACATTTCATGCGCTTCCTGCGCACGGTGGAAAGAGGCATCTGCCGGGCTTCCGCCCATGGCATCCGGGAGTAAGCCTATGGGGAAGACCTTGGGGGTGCTTGCCGGAGTGGGCCATCTGCCAGTGGATGTGATCCGGGGAGCCAAAAAAGCCGGCTACCGGACGGTGGCCATTGCCCTGGTCCCCGGCACCCATGAAGATCTGGCGAAGGAAGCAGATGTATTCCAGGCCATCAACATCGGGAAAGTGGGGAAGATCTTCAAGACCCTGAAGCAGGAAGGGGTGGATGAAGTCACCATGATCGGAAAGGTGACCAAGGAGATCCTCTATTCCGGAGGCATCCTGGTCCCGGACTGGCAGGCCATCAAGATCCTCATGTCCCTGCCGGACCGCCATGATGATACCATCATGAACGCCCTGGTGGCCAAGCTGGAAGACATGGGGATCCATGTGATGGACCAGACCCTGTTCCTGACGGATCTGATGCCCCAGGAAGGGGTGCTGAGCAAGCGGCAGCCCACACCGGAAGAATGGGAAGACATGAAATATGGCTTTGCCATGGCCAAAAAGATCGGGGGCCTGGACATCGGCCAGACCGTGGTGGTGAAGAACAAGGCCATCATGGCCGTGGAAGCCATCGAAGGCACCGACGCCTGCATCCTCCGGGGCGGGAAGCTGGGGAAGGGAGCCATTGTGGCCAAGACCGCCAAGCCCGCCCAGGACAACCGGTTCGATATGCCCGGCGTGGGGGTCAGGACCATGGAATCCATGATCGAATCCGGCTGTGCCGGCATCGTCATGGAAGCTGGACGGACCCTCCTGGTGGAACGGGAGAAGGCCCTGGACCTGGCCGACCGTCACAAGCTGGTGGTCGTGGCCATGAAGGATCCGGAAGCGTGAATAAGTCCATAGGGGCTGTTGACCGTTGACAGCGTAGGGGGTGTGAATTTTTTCACACCCCCTTTTTTGTTATGTGATATAATTTTAAACTGTACAAGGAAAAACCTAGGTAGATACTGATTCTACCTAGGTTTTTCCATTCAACGGCAGACAAACGGCAGAAATTTAGGAAAAAGAATATAAATCGTTGACACTTTCAGCGGCTTTATCACGGATATCTTGGGTGTAATTCACATAGGTTTTGGATACGATTGCAACTGTGTCGCCGAGAACCGATGCTACTAGATTTATATCACCGGTTTTAGAAAGTAATAGAGTTGCAAAGGTATGACGAAACGAATGAATGGATCTCCCATAGTTCTTTCTGAGCCATAAATTCAGATTTACAGTGAGCGCATGCAACCCTTTAGGTGGGAAGAGAAGCCCAGTTAATTGCAATGGGGTTGATTTTTTCCACTTCAAAAGCTCTTCCATGACTTCTTCCGGGGCAGGGACCGACCGGACGCTGTTGGTTGTCTTGCAGGGTTTTAGTCCATATTTGCCCCTGCCAATCTGCCCCCACTGCTGTGTTACATGGATCTGGTTTTTCCGAAAGTCTATAGCTTCCCAGGTGAGTCCAAGTATTTCGCCAATCCGAAGACCGGTCCTAGCTGCAATGAGCAACACTACATAGTGCAGCCTGTTCTTTCGCCCCTGGAAGTGGGATAGGATTTCCGACACCTCTTTAACCGTGAAGGCGTTCAATGACTGCTTTTCTCGGCTGGAGATTTGCTTGATAATCCTGGCAGGGTTTTCCAGGATGATCTTATACAGAACGGCGTGCTGCAGGATGATTTTTAAGGCCCGGAGAGTCAAGTTACGCGTGGCCATCGCAACCGGCAGGGCATTAAGCTGATTCAGTATCATGGGCATGGCTAGATCTTTGATAGGGGTATCCAGGATGGGATCCATGCGTTTGAGACAGGCCCGGTAACTCACCATGGAAGTATAGGACAGTTCTTTCTCCCTATCTCGCTTAAAAATAGGCCAGAACTGCCGCAGGGATATATCTTTCAGTGTCGGGTCAAAGGTCAGACCGGCTTCTTTTTCCGCTTGTTTCAATAATTCGGTCTGATAGGCTCTAGCCTCTCTCTGTGTTCGGAAGCCTTGTTTGGTTTTCTGTTTCCACTTCTTCCCAATCTTGTACGCCAGAATCAAACATACCGAACCATTCTTCATCCTGGTCGAAAAAGTATATTCCATGACAACCCTCCTTTCAAATTATAAGCATTATAAATTTGGCTTTTCTGTTCTTAGCAGACAGTAAGACCAGAAAAACACATTTTTCCGTTCTTAACAGGGACTCACAACACCAACTGATGCATTTTTATTTTATGAATAGATTATTTTTCTGAAGTCGTTTTAACTGCTGAACACTTTTTGGATTATTGCGTAGTAACGATTCCATTTGATAAATCGCAATTTGATTTAATTTGTACAAACGATCAGCCTGTGGAATCCCTTCGCGAATTAATTTTGCATTCATTGTTTCGAGATTGGCCAAAATGATCAGCTGTTCAATGGTTGCCGCATCTCTCATATTGCCTTTTTGTTCTTTATGTTCATTTCTCCATTGTTTTGCGGTTTTACCGAAAAGAGCTAAATTGATTACATCGGCTTCACTGGCATATGTATAGCCTTCAGCTATTTTAGATATTTCCGGAGGTATCAAATTCTCTTTGATGGCATCTGTATGAATCTTGTAATTCGTTTTTGCGAGTTCCCTCTTTACAGTCCAATTCAATGCTTTGGTGTAGCTTTCATCGGATTTCAATCTTTGGTAATCCTTGATAATATAAAGTTTGAATTCAGGAGAAATCCAGGAAGCAAATTCAAAAGCAATATCTGAATGCGCAAGCGTACCTCCGTAACGACCTGACTTTGAAATAATTCCAATAGCATTAGTAGTATTAATCCATTTTTGAGGAGATAATACAAAAGAATTTCGACCAGCATCTTTTTTAAACTGGTCGAATTCGACCAGTTTAAAATTAGGATTATTCAACGTTTCCCAGAGACCTAAAAATTCAATCGTACTACGGATTCTCATCCAATTCTTGATAACATCAGCAGGAGCCTCCGGGTTATGATATTTTGCGATATCTGTTAAAGATATGTAGTCTGATTCTGCAGAACTTGATAATCTAATGTCAACCCCATGAGCGTGAATAACTGATTTGATTTCTTTCATAGTTATATAACCCCTTTCTATTCAATCGGTTTACGGGTACGTGATATTTGCAAATTATGCGAATACTACGTATCCGTTGTTGCAGAAACGGAAAAAAGACGCTCCTACGACTATTTAATAGGCAAAAATTCCACAATGTACAATCATATGGACTTACATAACCAATATCTTGTGGTTGTAGTTTCTGGGATTTCTGGTATAATAATTATAGAGCAACTCGTGAAGGATATAGGCTGGGTTCCCGAATGGGAGTAAGCGTAATGCTTAGAATTCCTTTGCCCCTGGGGTTGGCTCTTTTTTTTTGTTTATTTCTCAGGTTCTGAATGCTATGTTCAGGATCTTTTTTTATTTCTTCTACTATTTTCCAACCTGTAGAGAATACTGGCTATTAACAATATTTCACCAAGTATGACGTGATTCCACGACCTTGCCGATGATCTGGACCGGCAAATCTGCTATTTCTCTATTGGTGTAAAAATGAGGCGGGTATACGTCTATGTTCAGCCCGATCAGCATTATGCCTTCTTTGGTTTTTTTAATCTGCTTGACGGTTGCATCCTCGCCGTCAACCAGAATAATCGCGGTGTCGCCACTTTCCACATCTGACTGCCGCTTGACTATAACGATATCACCTTCATGCAGCTTAGGCTCCATGGACAGCCCCTTGATACGCAAAGCAAAATACTCTCCCGAGGCAGCCATCTTAGGCGAAATCTCTTCCCAGCCGTCGATGTCGGTAATGGCTTCGATAGGAATCCCAGCTACGACCTTGCCCAGGATGGGGATTCGGACACCCTGCACAGTATTTTTCTTTTTATTATTAATGACAACCGGTTGATCAGTATCTAAGGCTTTTAATAATTCATCTAGGCTCATACCCATCGCTTCGCCAATAGCTTTCATTTTTTCTATGGTAGGAGCTACAGGTTCTTTAGTCTTAGGATTATATATTTTTTCAAGTACACCAATATATGCCTTGCTTATTTTTGAAATATTTGCGAAATCTTGCATAGAAAGATTATGTTTCGTTCTATAGTCTTTAATTAATTCTCCAATATACATTCTAGGCACCTCCATATTAGTATTGTATAGAATTATGGACAAAAACGCAAGGAAAAACTGTCCAGAATAGTTGACAAGGACTCGTTTGTCTTATATAATAGACACATAAAGTGAAAGGAGGGCCAATTATGTATAGAGTCAAAGAAATGCGCGAAGAATTAGGATGGACTCAAGAAAAATTATCTGAAGCTAGCGGAGTTTCTCGTACTATCATTTCGGCATTGGAAACATCTGATACTACTAGGACATCTACTGGGACTTTAATCAAACTCGCTGCGGCTATGAATTGTACTGTAGCGGATATTTTTGTGGCGTAATCGTCTAATATAATAGATAAGAAGGGAGCCCCCAAAATGGAAACTAAAGCATTTCAATTTGAAGTGAATATCGGGCCTAATTCCTACGAAAGTTGGGCCGAAGTTGAAGGTGTGATTCAAAATGACCGAACTTGAGCGACTGAAAACAGAAAACGCCGAACGAAAACAAATAACGCTCCGTATTCCCGAGAGGGTTTACGAAGCGCTGGTGACGGAAGCAGAAGAAAAAGGCATCACAGTGAATGAGCTGATTCTGCTCAGGATTAATCCTTTGAAGGCGGATTTTTCCACGATATTTTCCCATGTTCTTTCTCAAAATCAGTAATGCATTGTTCAATTAGAAATTCAATCTGCATAGCAATTGATCGTTTGTTATACGCAGAAATATGTTTTATCTTTTGGAAATTCTCATCTTGCATTCGCATTGTAAAGGCTTTTTTATCCGTGGACATATAATCACTCCTTTCAGGTTATTTCATTATGAAATATTTTTGCAATAAATACAAGATTTCATATTGACATCACCTTGAAATAAAGCTATCATAAAAACGCAAAGTGACATCACCTAGAAAAGAAAGGGGAACACGATGAAAGTACCATTGCTGTTGCGGATGCCGATTACTTTAAAGGAATGGCTGACGAAAGACGCCAAGGAACGGGGCCTGACTCTTACCGGATTGATTTTATCTATCCTTAACGAGTACAGGGACCAGATGAAAGGAGCGAATCATGGAAGTAAGAACTAATGGAATGCCAAAAAAAATAGCCGATTTTCTAAAAGAAATAGAAAACCGGCCAATGTACTTAAATCCTACGGCATATACCCATAGGATGGCAAGCATTAGCCCCTACATTTATTCTCATAGGATGGCAAGCATTAGCCCCTACGTTTATTCTCATAGGATGCCAAGCATTAGTCCTGACATTTATTGTCATAGTGTGTTGACGCCTAACTCAAAATGAGCAAGGAAAAACGTACATGGGGCAGTGCCGAGAACATCTCAATCGTGCTTTTGAACTTGGGTTTGATCCGACAATTGGTTTTCCGGCGCCTCCAGGATGGAAACCTGATAAGGTGGATAAAGACCCAGAACGGTAGCGGACCCGGCAAAAAGGATTTCTTTGTGCGCAAAGCCTTTAGTTATGGATTGCCCCGACCAGTACAAATCGGCAAGGCTTTTTTGCAAGGGAATGTTGAACATCTGAAGTGCTAGATAACGGTCATCGGCTTCGTGAATAACTCCGGAGCATTTGAACTTCACCACATTGACGTGTTTTGGAATAGTTCTTGCCCAATAATCCAAGGCTTGCTTGTCATCTGGGAACAGCCAAATACAGGACAGCCTTGAAGGACAAGCTGGATATTTTGACTGCCTCACATCCTCGAATAAACGTTCTCTGATATATAACATGTACTCCTTCAACAATTCATCTCTGGGAAACGTGACATCGGGGCCGAATTCATCGTAATAACGAAAGAATGGGTTTATCATTTCTCCGAATTCGTAGGTCTTATCAACCTGATAATCTGCGGTTGTATTCAGGTGGATGAATATCTCGTTTTCGACTGTACGCATAAAAATTCTCACATCCTTTCTTTCTTCCGATTATATCAAAAAAGAGGTCGTTCTAAAAAGGAGTAGTACGAAATGACTGAACTTGAACGTCTGAAAATAGAAAACGCCGAGCTCAAACATAAGCTTGAAACACGGCGTAGAGAGGTGATACCAGGAATTTCCAATCACTGGCACGGAAATCACTATCATTGCGAAATACATAATGGAAATTACTGTCACTGCGAAATACCCAATGAAAATCCTACTCATATTATGCTGTATGAATCGAAAAATAGAACATACAGTTCGCTTGATAGTGAAGTCATTGATGCGTTAGCAAGGCACGGGGTTCCTTTGAAAAGTGCTAAGCGGGAGCTTGAGGAAATTATCCAGCGTTTTACCAAGAATTCCCAACAGTACTTATCAAGCCCCGAATGGGACGACGAAAAAGGGACTTTCCAAAGGGTTTATGGGGTGCCTCCTTTTTCACCGTGTTCATTTGACGCGTCTGGCGTTCAAGCCTATGACAAAGACGGGAAAGAGATACCCCATAAAAAGGTAGTTATTGGCCACTTGGGCAACCAAACACTTACCATTGATGTGGTGGATCGAAAGGATCAATGACTCCTATCACCTTAGCTTGCCCGATAAACAGAGCTTCTGCTGATGGTAGATTAATTGACAGGTCATCTCCTTTCCAATATTTGATGGCATTTTCTCGAGTGCGCTGGATTGAACTGCACGCTTCCAAATTCAGATACTTCTGATTCGCGTAATGAACGCAACCAGTACAGGAAAGATGAAGAATCCGAAAGGTTTGGTTCAAATCTCCTACTACCTGGGGAATCCAGAATTTGAGACGTTCCTTTAATGGAGCCATATCAGGAATAATCCAAAGGCAAAAATATCGTGAAGGTACTTTAGGATTTTCTTCTTTTCGAACCTCTTCGAAAATTTTTTCACGAAAATAGCGGCGTAGCTCATTGTAAGCATCTTGCGGTGGAAGGTTATTCAAATCAAGACTTTTATAAAAGCCCAGAAACCGATTTTCAGTGGTTCCAATTTCCAAAATATCTCCAACCTTCGAGATGGTTTGCTCACCCGTCTGAATGTGATAAAACGTTTTGTTTTCAACTTGTTCCAAAATATTCACCCCCTTTCTTACTTCCGATTATACCAGAAAGGAGGCCATGCTAAAAAGGAGTGATGCGAAATGACCGAACTTGAGCGACTAAAAATAGAAAACATGGAGGCGAGAAAAGGATGAAGAAACGGAAACAAAAAAAGGGTCTTCTGCTGGGAACAGAAGACCGTAAAGGTTATTCAGTTAGAATTACGCTTAAAGTTTCCGATGGTAACGCCAACAATCTGATCTGTGAAGATTGCAAGAACTTCATAATTCAGAGTTTGCTGAGGGCACGCGAACGGGACAACCTGAGCATTTTTTAAGAGCAATAAAAATGTTTTGGCCTAGATTCGGATTTTCCATATCTTTCTTAATTGCAACATCCCTTTCGTAAGGGATGTATATCAAATGCTTGCTTACTTGCGAAATCATAATTTCTTTCTAGGAGGTGAAAACGTGGATCCGAAAGAATTTGAGCGACCAATTTGGAAAGCAAAAACCGTAGCAGATTACTACGGATGCACTGTACAAGCTGTGTATGACATGCGGGATGCTGGGAAACTGCACCAGCTTGATAATCTTCCAGGTGTCCGTTTCCAAAAACAGGAGGTAATGGAGGTCGCAAGATTTCCTGGTGATTCTCTTCTTCCGCACGAAGTAGCCAGGCTCAAACGAGAGCTAATGCTGGAAAAAGAGCGAAATACCAGGATCATGAAACTTTTGCATAAAGTCGGTCTATTGGGATCTGAAGCTATGGCAGAGATTTCAAAAGAATCCGTAGATAAAGAATATTTATAAAGGGGGGTGAGGAAATGGACGCAGAGATGATCGAGAATATCCGGGCTAACGTCAGGTACTACAGGATCGTGAAAGGGTTGTCCGGTCGGCAACTCAGTGCAGCGATAGGACTCAGTCCCACATGGATCTGCTGCTTTGAGTCAGGAATTATTCGGGAGTCAACTCCTGAAAATCTGCAGATGCTGGCTAAGGCCCTTGGCAAGAAAATGAGTGATTTGATCAAACCGCCAAAAGCTGTGATTCAGAAAATCAGTCCCGAAGAAGCGGAGCGGGGATTGCAGAATCTGGAACGGATCCGCAAACAAAAAGGGCGGCCGGTTCGGCAATTTGAAATGGACATCGGCCTGTGTGAAGGGCACCTATATAAAGCACTCGCAGGTCGTAGAAAATTCGCCCTTGAAACTTGGTGGAAGGTCGCCGAAGCCCTGGACATGGACCTAAAAACGCTGATCGGGAGGACAGACTGATGGTTTACAAAGTGAATGATGAATTCTTGGATAAAGTAGATTCGCTGCTGGATAGCATTGCCGATATGTGCCAGGCTACTGATACCCTGGATAACGCAGGCGTAGCGATCATCAATATCCAGAAATGGACGGATATGAGAGACAAAGCTGCCAAAGTATTGGACAGCATGAATGATGGGTTCGATTCCGCGGAAGGAGAGGAAGAAGATGAGGAAAAAACCGAAGAATGCGCCGATTCTGGTGACGATGATCTTGATGCCATATGTGTTGATCCGGACTGCGATGGATCTGGTTATGTGGCTTACTGATGAAGCCTGCGAAATCTTTCAGGTCCTGGAACCTCAGGCCCAGGGGTTTGTGACTGGTATGGTCACAACTCTTACAGGACTAATTATTCTAGCCGGGATAGCGGCTTACAGCTGAAGGGAGATGATGCCAATTGAACGCCAAAAAAGCTCATCAGCACAGCCATACTGATGAGCGCATAAAAAAATATACAACACTTATTATATGACAAAAATGATTAAAAGGAAAGCGAGGATTTTACCATGAAAATTATTTTTGAAGGCACCCCGGAACTAATCAGACAGGAGGCGGCTGCACTGCTAGGCTTTAAAGATGAACCCGTACTGGTGGAAGTACCCGGAACCGAACCTGCCCATCCAGACTATGTAGCCGAAAAAATCCCAGCGAAGGATGAGTCCATCAAACTGGCTCCGGGTTCCACCGTGGTCATCCAAAATAACAATCCCGCGACACCCCTCCCAACTGTAACTCCCGTGGTTCCCACAGCACCCGCCAAAACCTATACTCTGGATGATCTGATCACAGCAGCAGCTCCTTTACTCGATGCCGGAAAGTTCGATGAAATGACTGCGCTTACCCGGAAATATGGCGCGGATAGCTTCATGGCGATCAAAGAATCCGATTTCGGATCGGTAGCTGCGGACCTTCGGGCCCTGGGGGCTAAATTATGAGCGCCCATGCCTTCCTTTCAGCATCCAGCGCTCACCGTTGGCTGCATTGCCCCATCGCCCCTTCTCTGGAAGCAAAATTTCCGGATACCCTCAGCCCATATGCGGCTGAGGGGACCCTGGCACATAAGTTATGTGAACTGAAGCTGCGGAAATATGCGGTGGAGCCTATGGCCAGCAGCACTTATACCCGGCGGCTGCACAAACTCCAGAAAGAGACTGGGTATCAAAAAGAAATGGACGAATGCAGCGAAGAGTACCTGGATCGGATCAAAAGCATCATGCTTTCCTACCCGAATTTACCGCATGTGGTAGCCGAACAGAAAGTAGATTTTTCCAAGTATGTGCCGGATGGTTTCGGTACAGCCGATTGCCTCATTTTGGGCGGTGATACCCTTAATATCGTAGATTATAAACACGGCAAAGGCGTGGAAGTTGACGCCAAAAACAACCCACAGCTGCGGCTATATGCGTTGGGCGCCCTGGAGCGGTACGCAATCCTGTATCCTCTGAAGCAGGTTACTATGACCATCATCCAGCCCCGGATCAACAACTACAGTACCGATTCCATTTCGGTCGCTGAATTGCGGGACTGGGGAACGAACGTGGTCAAACCTGCAGCCGATAAGGCCATGAAAGGCGAGGGAGAAGCTCAGCCCGGAGAATGGTGCCGGTTTTGCCGGGCCCGGCAGCAGTGTAAAGCCCGCGCAGACTACTACAAAAACGTTGGCCTAAAAGCCCAAGAAGCCGGAGACCCCAAACTACTGAAGCCAAGCAGCCTTTCCCAGTACTTGGAACTGGCCAAGGGGCTGAAACAATGGATCGAGGATTTGCAGGATTACGCACTTACCTCAGCCCTCAACGGTGCGGAGATCCCCGGATGGAAGGCGGTAGAAGGGCGCGGCAGCCGGGGTTGGACTGACCAGGAAAAAGCGTTTACGGTACTTCTGCAGCATGGTATCCCTGAATCCATTCTGTAAAACCGGGTGCCGCTTACAATTGCGCAGACCGAGAAAGCCGTAGGTAAGAAAGAATTCGAAGAATGGATGCAAGACTTTATCGTTAAGAATCCGGGAAAACCTACCCTGGTGCCCGATTCAGATAAACGGCCGGCCATCAGCAACGTGGCCAAGGCTGAAAATGTATTTAAAGATATGGAGGCGTAATTATGAACAACACACAATGCGTACTGGAGAATGTCAGACTGAGTTATGTCCACTTGGTAAAACCTTTTGCAAACCATCCGGATCAACCGGCCAAATATTCCTGCACGATCCTGCTGCCTAAGACTGATATAGCAGGAAAAGCAAAACTAGATGCGGCCATCGAAGCTGCCAAGGCACGGGGCGCGGAAAGCCAATGGGGCGGGATCGTCCCTCCCGTATGCCCGACGCCGGTGCATGACGGCGATGGCGTAAAGCAGGATGGGACGGAGTTCGGCCCTGAATGCAAAGGGCACTGGGTTATGACCGCCGGCGCAAAAGCAGATTATCCGATTGAAATCGTTGACCGCCATCTGAACAAGATCCTAGATCCTACCCAGATTTACAGCGGGATGTATGCTAACGTATGTGTCAATATGTATCCTTACCTGTATAACGGTAAGAAGGGAATTGGCTGCGGCCTGGGCCCGGTCCAGAAGACAGCCGATGGGGAAGCTTTTGGCGGAGGCGCACCGACCGCGGCCAGTGTATTCTCCAGCATGGCCGCCAATACCCAAAGAATCAACCCGCTGACCGGCAAACCGATGTAAGGCTTATCGCGGGGCTTAATTGGCCCCGCTCTTTTTATCTGAAGAAAGGAGGGGGAACATGCGGCATCTCAGCATAGATATAGAAACGTTTTCAGACCAGGATATCGGGAAAACTGGGGTATGGCGGTATTGCGATACACCAGCTTTTGAAATCATCCTGTTCGCCTATGCTTACGATTTTGGCGCAGTCCATGTCATCGATCTGGCCCAGGGTGAAACAATCCCGGACAGTATTATTAAAGACCTCCAGGATCCAGATGTAATCAAACACGCCTACAATGACCAGTTCGAAGTGACCTGTCTGAACCATGCCGGATATAAGACGCCAATCGAGCAATGGCGCTGCACGATGATCCACAGCATGTATCTGGGCTATCCGGCAGGGTTGGCCACCCTGGGCAAGGTATTAGGGCTTCCTGCGGATAAGCAGAAATTGTCCATCGGCAAAGCTCTGATCCGGTACTTCTGCGTACCCTGCAAGCCGACCCAGAAAAACGGAGGCCGGACACGGAACAAGTCCTACGGAGATCCGGAAAAATGGGACCTTTTCAAGGAATATAACCGGCAGGATGTTGTCACCGAAATGGAAGACTACAAACGGCTGGCAGCATTCCCGGTGCCGGAGGAAGTATGGCGGGATCGGGAAATCAACTATCATCTCAACTGTCGGGGTGTTGGCATCGACTTGGATCTTATGCATGGCGCACTTGCCATCGATACCGAATACCGGGAGAAACTTATTGCACAAGTACAAACGCTCACCGGAATTGAAAACCCTAACAGCCGCAGCCAGCTACTGGACTGGCTCAACCAGAACGGACTTCCAGATCTTGAGAAACTGACCAAAGACACGGTTAAAGATACCTTGGGCACAACGAAAGGAACCCCCAAAGAAGTCCTGCAAATCCGGCAGTACCTGGCCAAAAGCTCAGTAGCTAAATATGCCGCTATGGAACGGGCCGTCTGTAATGACGGACGGATCCGCGGCGTGATGCAATATTACGGTGCCAGCCGGACCGGAAGATTTGCTGGCCGGATCCTGCAGCCCCAGAACCTGCCCCACGATGTTCCGACTGCCGTGGACACGGCCAGAAAGTTAGTTAAGGAGGGCAACCTGCCAAAACTAGAGCTGCTATACGGAAACGTATCTGCTATCCTGAGCCAGCTCATTCGTACTACTTTAGTGGCTAAGCCCGGCTGCCAGTATGTGGTAGCCGACTTTTCTAGCATCGAAGCCAGGGTCCTTGCCTGGCTTGCGGACGAAAAATGGGAAATGGAAGCTTTTGCAGCTGGCAAGGATATCTACTGCGCTACAGCTTCTGCCATGTTCGGCGTACCGGTTGTGAAACACGGCATTAACGGTGAACTGAGGGCGAAGGGCAAGGTGGCAACGCTGGCCTGTGGTTATGGCGGCGGAGTCAACGCACTTAAGGCCATGGGCGCCGATAAGATGGGACTCAACGATGACGAACTGCGGCAGGTGGTCAGTCAGTGGCGCACGGCGTCCCCCAGCATTGTCCGGCTCTGGGGGCAGATGGAGGAAGCGGCCATCAAGGCACTGGGCACTGCAGAACTCGTTCCCGTGACAAAAGGCGTCAGCTTCCAGCACAAGGCAAACATGTTATACGGATATGACTACCTGGTGATGACGCTGCCAAACGGCCGGCAGCTTTTCTATCCACAGCCGGGACTGTGCAAGAACCGTTTCGGCTTTTCCAGCCTCCAGTATCGGACACAACTGGGATCCCAATGGACGTATACAGAAACCTACGGCGGAAAAATCACAGAAAATTGTATCCAAGCAATCGCCAGAGACTGTCTTTGCGAAGCAATCCGGAACCTGGTAGCTACCGGATATGATCCTGTGATGCACATCCATGATGAAGTAGTGCTGGAAGTCCCGGAGTCACAAATGCACCCAGACGAACTCCAGCGGGTGATTGCGCTCATGTGTAAGCCGATTTCTTGGGCCCCCGGGCTCTTGCTCAATGCTGACGGCTTTATCAGCCCATTCTATAAGAAGGATTAGCCATGTTAAACGACAGATTACTCAAAATCTCAGTCGGCTCCAGCCGCAATTCTCTCAACTGGCAGCTCACTGAAATACTCTGGTCCGACTTCATCCGCCGGGTCAAAGTACCAATCCGCAGCCAGGAAACTTTCGACGAGTACATCCGGATGCAGAAGGCCCAGCAAGGAATCCTGAAGGATATCGGAGGATTCGTTGGGGGGACCCTTAACGGGCTCCGGCGCAAAGCAGAAGCCGTGACCGGCCGGGACCTTGTGACTCTGGATTTCGATAATATCCCATCGGGGGGCACGGATGCGGTCTTGAAGCGCGTATCCTCTTTAGGCATCGCTTACTGCATTTACAGTACCCGCTCACATGCGCCATATCGGCCCAGGTTGCGTATTATCATCCCGCTGGATAAAACGGTCACTCCGGACGAATACGAGCCTGTAGCACGAAAATTGGCGGCTGTGATCGGCATCGAATATTGTGACCCTACAACCTTTGAAGCCTCCCGGCTGATGTACTGGCCCGGCTGCAGCAAAGACAGCGAGTACGTGTTCCAATTCGAGGATAAGCCGTTTGCCAGTGCGGATGGGATTCTGGCCCAATATGACGACTGGCGGGATATGACAGCGTGGCCACAGGTGCCCGGAGCGGCCCCCAGGGCAAAGGTACTTCTGGCGCGGCAGTCCGATCCTACTAAAAAGGAAGGCCTCGTTGGGGCATTCTGCAGGGTGTACGACATCAGGGGCGCCCTTCTAAAGTATCTCCCGAACGCCTACGAAGACGTGGAAGGCAAGGCAGATCGGATGACCTACACAGGCGGCACAACAACCGCCGGGGCAGTGTTGTACGAAGATGGTAAGTTCCTCTACAGCCACCACGCTACGGACCCCTGCTGCGATCAGTTGGTAAACGCTTTCGACCTGGTGCGGATCCATCTGTTCCACGAGCTGGATGTTGATATAAAGCCGCATACTGGCGGTAATGCTAGGCCATCCTTCAAAGCCATGCGTAAGTTGGCCATGGAAGATGAAGTGGTCCTCCGGGAACTTAACTTAGAAAAAGCACAGCAAACGATGTCAGTTTTCACTGATCTGAAAAACGAAGATAATCAAGTGAAAACAGAAGATAATCAACTGGAAATCGGAGAAAAACCAACTGAAACCGTGCTTAATGTAGATTGGATGCGGGAAGCCAAGTTGGACTATAACCCGGATACCGGTAACCCGAAGAAGACAATGGACAACATCCTGCGGATCCTCCGGTTCGACCCGCTGCTTAAAGGTAAAATCGCCATCGACGATTTCAGTAATCAAGGTATGGCCCTGGGGGAACTGCCCTGGAATGCCTGCCCGGATAAGCGCCTTTGGACGGATACTGATGATGCAGGTCTCCTATGGTGGCTGGAGTACCGGTACGATATCACCGGCAGGGATAAAGCCCTGGCAGCCGTCATGCTGGTGAGCAACCAGCAGAAATACAACGAGGTCAAGGATTATCTGGAAGCCCTGATTTGGGATGGCACGGAAAGGCTCGATAGAGTGTTCATCGATTACCTGGCGGCCGAAGATACACCGTATACCCGTGCGGTGGCCCGCAAGAGCTTTACCGCGGCCGTAGCCCGGGTGATGCGCCCTGGCTGCAAGTACGACTATGTACCCGTATTCAACGGTCCCCAGGGGATCGGTAAGACGACTTTCCTGAAGACGATTGGGAAGAACTGGTACAGCGACAGTCTGCAGAACTTCAACGGAAAAGAGGCCAGCGAAATGATCCAGGGCATCTGGATCAACGAAATCGGCGAAATGTCCGGGTACAACCGGTCCGAAATGGATATCGTCAAGCAGTTCCTGTCCCGGTGCGATGATGTGTACCGGCAGCCCTACGGCAAGCACGCCGTCCGGTTCCCTCGGAAGGGTGTATTTTTCGGGACTTGCAATAACCATGACTTCCTGAAAGACCCGACTGGAAACCGCCGCTTCTGGCCCGTCGATGTGGGCCTGCATAAGCCGGTTAAAAATATCTGGGTCCAGCTTCCCGAAGAAGTGGATCAACTATGGGCCGAAGCGGCTGTACGGTATACGGAAGGGGAACAACTCTTCATGGATACCCCGGAACTGGATGCGGCTACCCGGGAAGCCCAGGAAGCCCACCGGGAGAACAGCATCCGGGAAGGGATGATCAGGGACTGGATCGAAAAGCCGGTGCCGCCTAATTACACCAGCCTGAGCCTATCGGCGCGGCGGATATTCTGGAATGGCGGGATGGCGGGAACGGGAGATCTTGTTCCCCGAGAGAAGGTATGCGCCGCCGAAATCTGGTGTGAACTCTTCATGGGCGATCCCAAGCATATGCGGCGGAGCGATGCCAACGAAATCAATCAGGTGCTGGTGAATACTCCGGGATGGCGGAGAAACCAAAGAACTAGAAGATATGGTTATGCAGGAACGCAAAAAGGCTTTGAACGAAACGTATAAAAAATCGTGTTAAGCGTGAACTTTCGAAAGTTCACACCCCATAAAAGGCTGTGAACCTAAAATTAGAAAATTCACGTAGAAAGTTCACGCGAAAAACCGTATTAAACCGAAGGTTTTAGTTAAACGTGAACCTGTGAACCTTCTATCTAAGAAATATATTAAAACCGACTGAATCAACTGAAATAACCAGTTGAAAGCAGTTGAATTTCAGTTGAACTAGTTGGATTTAAGGTTTTTCTTGGGAAAAATTTTTTAAAGCATAAATATCCGCAAGGCTAAATAAATATGCAAAGGAGGTAGAACCAATATGCTGGAACGAGATGTTGAACGTCATTTAGTGAACGGGGTGAAAGCTCAGGGCGGTAAAGCGTATAAGTGGGTGAGCCCTGGCAATGTCGGTGTGCCGGACAGAATCGTGGTGTGGCCAGGCGGCAAAGTTGAGTTCATCGAACTGAAGACCGATAACGGACGATTGAGCAAGCTGCAGTCGGTGCAGATCTGCCGGCTTCTGAAGCTGGGATGCTACACCCGGGTGCTGTATGGCCTGAAGGGTGTCGTGGACTATCTGATGGAGGACCATTCGGGAGGAGATGATGCAGCGTGATATTTACCCCGCATCCCTATCAACGGTATTGTATTGATCGGGTGGTAAAAGACCAGGCAATTGGGTTGTTCCTTGACATGGGCCTCGGTAAGACAGTGATCACCCTGTCCGCCATTATGGAGCTAAAGTACGGGAGATTTGCCGTTAACAAAGTTTTGGTGATTGCCCCGAAGAAGGTAGCTGAAGCGACTTGGCAGCAGGAGGCTTCCAAGTGGGACTTCCTCCGGAATCTCCGATTTGCTACAGTCCTGGGCAGCGCGAAGAATCGGATCAAGGAGCTTTACCGGCCAGCCGATATTTACGTGATCAACCGTGAAAATGTTGATTGGTTGGTGGATTACTATAAAAATGACTGGCCCTTTGACATGGTAGTCGTGGATGAATCTTCCAGTTTCAAGTCCCACCGGGCCAAACGGTTCAAAGCCTTGGCTTCCATCAGGCCGCATATCCGCCGGATTGTGGAACTGACGGGTACGCCATCTCCTAACAGCCTGATGGACCTGTGGAGCCAGCTGTATCTCCTGGATGGTGGGGCGCGTCTGGGGAAGTATTACACCCATTTCCGCGATAGATTCTTTGACCCGGGGAAGCGGACGCGGGAAGTGATTTACTCCTACGATCCCAAGGACGGCGCCCAGCAGTCTATCATGGGCCGGATCTCCGATATTTGCATCAGCATGAAAGCATCGGATTATCTGCAGTTGCCCGACTGTATCATAGATGATATCCCGGTTGAATTAGACGCGAAAGCTAAGAAAGCCTATAACCAACTGGAACGTGATATGGTCCTGGCGCTGCCTGATGGGGATATCGACGTGGCCAGCGCGGCAGGACTGTCAAACAAGCTGCAGCAGTTGGCCAACGGAGCGGTGTACGATGATGAACATGGCGTCCATGAAGTCCATAACTGTAAGCTGGAAGCGTTCCTGGAGTTGCTTGAGAAACTGAACGGGCAGCATGCCTTGGTGTTCTACAATTTCAAGCATGATCTTTCGCGCATCCAGGATGCCCTTAAAACATCGAAACTGCGAGTACGGGTATTCCAGGGCGCAGAAGAGGAAAAAGACTGGAATAGCGGCAAAATTGATGTCCTTATGGCCCATCCCGCCAGCACCGCCTATGGACTCAATCTTCAGAACGGCGGGCATCACATCATCTGGTTTGGCCTCAATTGGTCTTTGGAACTATACCAACAGGCCAACAAGCGGCTGCATCGGCAGGGGCAGCAGGAACCTGTCATTATCCATCAGTTGGTTTGCCGGGGAACTCGGGATGATGACCTGGTGGGCGCATTGGATTGGAAGGACAAGGCCCAAGATTATGTCCTGGAAAGTTTGAAAGCGAGGATCAAGAAATGGAAACGACAAGAATGAAAATTTTCATAAAAGTATTGATTGCAGTCGGAGTTCTAACCGGATTAGCCATGTACATCGGCGGAATCCTGGCTATTTGGCGTTTTGTGCTGATGGGGGTATAACTACATACCCTGAAACACAAAACACCTTGAAACGAAAATTTGAGCGTAATAGAGGAGAATGGAAAATGGAACCAGAAAACGATATGATCCACCGACCGAACCATTATACTTGGCGAGGTGGTATGGAATGCATTGATATAGCCAAGGAGCTGTGCCAGGGGTCAGATGGTGTACGGGCATATTTGATTGGATGTACGGTTAAATACATCTATCGCTACCCCAGAAAGAACGGTCTGCAGGATCTGGATAAAGCCATCGAATGCCTGACCATGCTGCGTAAGATTGAAGCTAGTCACCAGAAACAATAGCAGGAAGAAGGTGAAATGCGCTCATGTACTATAATGATTATGAAAACGCGGTTCGCAACTATCTGTACCGATATAACGAATTTGTGGCCCGACAGCAAGTCCTTTCTGTTCAGATAGAAGATTTGAAAAAACAGCTTATGCTGAACCCGGCGCCTAAGACTACCAAATATAGGTTCGATGTTGCTGGAGGCGGAGGGTGGGACAAACCGAGCATCGAACAGGTGGCGCTGGAACAGAAAGAAATGACCATGCAGAAATATAAAGAACAAAAGAAAGAGTATGATGAATTGACGAATCTTCTCCAGGCTATGGAGAAAGGCTTCCAGATTCTCAGCGGTACGCAGCACGATATCGTAAAATACCGTGGGATAAACCATGATTCATGGGAGAAAGTCAAAAGAGCGACCCATCATGATGAAAGTTACTGCAGACGGGAGTTTAGGAAAGCACTTAAAATTCTGGCAGGTGTAATATTTGGTGCTGAGGTTTACCCGTACCAGACCAATATCAATTTCTTCCACAAAACGGCAGGAAAATAAACCTATCCCGTTTTTGTCCCGTTTTTATCCCGTTTTTTTGGCGTTTTCTGTGGTACAATAATAACGTGAAAGAACGGGCAACGGACATGAAATCCGTACAGTCTGGATTCACAACATAGCTACCTCCTGAGAGCCTAGTGGGAGGGAAGGGGCCAGCAATGGCCCCTTTCTTATATGTGTTTTTAAATGTAAATGTTTCTATATTTTCTCAAATTCGAGATTATTCGACTTTGAACGAATAATATGTGTTAGAATGAAGCAATTATAAATTATGCTTCGCTTTGAGACACGAAGAGATTGGAAGCGTTTATGAAAGACTTGCCGGTATTGGGGAATTTTAAGGTTTGCAAAAAGTGCGGGGAAAAGTTTTACCTACCATTTGGCGCGCCATGGCCATGGCGTGCCAATTATCGGGGACGGAATTATATTTTTTGTTCCTACAAATGCAAAAGAAAATTTGAAAAGGGGATAAAATAGAACTAGTCTTGAAATTGGGATACCAGGTGGGTACGGATTATCTTAGATAGTTAAACAAAAAAGATAATCTTCAAGCATCCATTTGAACGCCATGAAGCTGCGCAAAGTAATTTGAGAACATGAGAAAAGGCATATATTGTGAACCGCGAAAGCAAAGGATTATAATAGATATCTCTAACCTCAACCATATTTACACAAAAAAATTTTGGAGTAAGCCGCCTTATCAGGGCGGTTTTTCTCTTGCTTGAGCCACGCTTTAAAGGCGTTGACACTAAGCATATCCGCTACTGCGCTAGCTTTTTCTATCAGTACATCAGGCTGATAGTCATGAGAGCATTGGAGAAGAAAAGCAGTTAGAAAGCTTGTCTGTACCTAATGAACAACAAAAGACATTAGAATTTGTGGCAGTGGCGGGTCCTTCTGCCTTGGAAGAAAAGACTGAGGGTCTTTTGATCCCCGAAAATTTTCTAGCTGTAAAAATTTTTCGGAGCTAAATATAACTTATTAACATCTAAGGAGGTAAGAAACGGTGAAAATTCCAAAGGGGCTTTTGTCTCTTACTACGACACAAACCGAAATGGGAAGAGCCCTAGGAATCACACCTGGCCGAGTTCATCAGTTAATCGACGAGGGCATTGCTATCCGCGATCCAAAAGATAACGCTGGAGCAATACTGGTTATTCAGACAGTTAAAAATTTTTATAGTCAAAAGTATCTAGGAGCTACTGAAGATGGCGCCCCAGATCTTAATGAAGAACGGGCCAAACATGAGAAAGCTAAAAGAGAAATTGCAGAATTAAAACTGGCTAAATTGCAGGGAAAAGTCTATCTGGCTCGGACAGTAGAATTGGTGATGGCTGAAATGGCATCTAATCTACGAACTCAGCTCTTAGGACTTCCGTCAAAATTGGCTCCTATTTTAGAAGGTCAAAAAAAGGAAGAAATCTATGAAATATTAACAAAAGAAATAGAAGAAAAGTTATCCGAGCTGTCCAATTACAGCCCGGATCTTTTTATGAACAGCGAAGTGGAAGAAGGGGAGGAGGATGCTGATGAAGAGCGCTAAAGCATTGTGGACCTATGTGGCAGAACACGGGCTCAAGCCTCTGCCCAAAACATCCGTGTCAGATTGGGCTGATGCCTATCGGATGCTCCCTAGCACGGCAGCTGAGCCGGGCCGGTGGAAGACCAGCCGTGCGCCCTATCAGAAAGAGATAATGAACAGTTTTACCCAACCTGGGATTCACGAGGTAGTGGTCAAAAGTGCAAGTCAGTTGGGGAAATCGGATGTGATGAACTGCGTTGTTGGCAGGTTTGCCCATCTGGATCCCTGCGCTATCATGATGGTCCAGCCCACTGTGGATATGGCTGAGGATTTTTCCAAGTCGCGAATAGAACCGATGATTAGAGACACTAAAGTGCTAGCCGACATCTTTTCAGATGTCAAAAGTCGGGACCGAGGCAATACAATACTATCCAAGTTGTTTCCTGGCGGACGATTAATCATGTGCGGGGCTAATAGTCCTGCGGGGCTGGCATCCCGCCCCATCCGGATTTTGCTGTGTGATGAAGTGGATCGTTTTCCGGTTTCAGCCGGAACAGAAGGTGATCCCATTGATCTGGCAGCAAAAAGAATGACAACTTATTGGAATAGGGTCATGGGTCTCTTTAGTACCCCGACCAACGAGGGCGACAGCCGGATCGATGTGGCCTACAACTCCGGTACCCAGGAGGAATGGCAACATCGCTGTCCCAACTGCGGGGAATACCATAAGCTGTCCTATCTCAACATGGATGTGGATGCCCAGAAAGGCGCCAAAGTCCAGGGGATGCAGCGGTATGTGGTCCGGGGCGTCAAATGGCGGTGCCCAGACTGCGGGTTTGCCTTTACCGAAAAACAAATGAAAGCGGCGCCTCAAAAGTATGTGCCCCAACATCCGGAAGCCCTGGAAACGGGCTGCCGGTCTTTTTATGTCAATGCTTTTTCGTCTCCCTGGATCAGCTGGAAGCAGGTGATGAAGGAGTGGCTGGAAGCCAAGGGTTTTCCGGATCGGGAGAAAGTCGTCATGAACACACGTTTTGGAGAATCCTACCGTGTGACCGGGGCTTTTGAGTCTGACGACTTTTTGCTTAAGCGCCGGGAAAAGTACGGCGCGGAACTGCCGGACGGGGTGCTGCTCCTGACGGCAGCAGTGGATACCCAGGACAATCGGCTTGAATATGAAATTTGCGGCTGGGGAGAAGGAGAAGAAGCATGGGGGATTTTAAAAGGTATCATCCTGGGAGCGCCTAACTGTGCTAGTACGTGGCATGATCTGGACACGGTTTTAGATCGTGTTTACCGGTTTTCAAATGGAAAAGGATTACGGGTAATCCGGACCTTAATAGATTCAGGTGGGCACTATACAGGGGATGTATATAAATACTGTGAGAAGAATCTTTTAAAACAGAGGTTTGCCATTAAAGGTATGGGCGGATCCGGTATCCCGTTGAATTATAAAATCGGAAAGGCTAAAGGCCTGAATGCTCCTTTGGTAATGTTAGGGGTCGACGATGGGAAGCAACAAATTATGTCCAGATTGACTATTGAGAAACCCGGGGCTATGTATTTCCATTTTCCACTAGATGAAGATGGTGTGATGGTTAATCGCGGATATGATTCGCTCTATTTTAGAGGATTGATTTCTGAACATAGAAAAACTGTAAAAAGAAATGGACAATATCGTGAAGTGTGGGAGCCAACTACAGGGATTAGAAATGAACCTTTGGATCTTAGAAACTACAATTTGGCCTGTATGTTTAGCTTGCATCCAGATTGGGAAAGACTAAAGGCTATGTTGGACGGCAAAGGAACAACTGAATCTAAATTTGAGAGCAATGCTTCGGTCCAAAAATCGAGCCAATATAAGAAGCCAATACAGGCTTCTAGTAGAACGCCAATCTGGTAGGGAGGAAAGGGAACTTTGAGCAAAATACAAAACCAGCGGTTAAAGATGTACTTAGAAGCAGAGCAAACAGTCCTGACTGGTCAGAGCTATACCATTGGCAATAGAACTCTTACTCGAGCAAACCTGGCAACCATTCGAAATGCTATTGATGATTTGATTGCTGCTGGTGCTACTTTGGAAGGAGAAGGATTGGAGCCAGCGGGTAGTACGAAACGGGTTATTCTGATGGATTGAGAGGAGGGCAGTTACAGTGAATAGGAGACAGAAAAAAATTTTAAAATCGCGGATTAGAGCCCCCGCCATAAAAAATAGTGGATATTCTGATGGCGGAGCTAGCTGGCAGAAAGAAGCCCTGCGCAGCTGGAATCCTAAAAGACTATCCTCTAAAAGCGATATTGATGCAAACTTAGCAACGCTGCGTAATCGTGCAGCTGATCAGGCTATCAACACACCGCTAGGATCTGCCGCCATCGTAACGAGCACCATGCACGCAGTGGGTGCCGGGTTAAAGCTTTTTCCGCGAATTCCCTATAAATTTCTAGGGCTTACTGGTGAGGAAGCACGGACCTGGGAAAGAAATACCGTTCGCGAGTTCCAGCTTTGGGCAGGGTCTACGGAGTGTGATCTAAGGCGGCGTAATAATTTCTACGACTTGCAGAACATTGCTTATGCAACCTATTTGACCGATGGTGACAGCTTTGCTTTATTCCGCAGGAAAAGTCCAACCTATAATTTCCCCTATACCTTGAGAATCCAGTTGTTGGAAAGCAACCGGATCAGCAACCCTCTGGGCCCGCTGGCTGCTTATAGCGATGCCAATTCTTTCGGGATTGAACAACTCAATCCTGAAAATGGGAATCACATTATCAATGGAGTGGAAGTCAATACAGATGGACAAATGGTAGCCTACTGGGTATCCAATAAAGTTCCTGGGGATTTGGTAAATATTGACGGCTATACGCAATGGCAGAGAATTGAGGCTTTCGGTCCTAATACTGGAATGCCCAACATCCTGCAAATCTGCCATGATGTTCGCGCAGAACAGTACCGAGGAGTTCCTTACTTAGCCCCGGTACTGGAGAATTTGAAGCAGATTGGCAGGTATTGCAATGCAGAACTGACTGCTGCTATCATCCGGAGCTTTCTCTCAGTATTTTTTACAAATACCCAGGCAAGCAACAGCATTGAGAATATCCTTCCGGATGCCTATGGAGCAACTGCTGACGACGCTGGGGGGCCTGTAGTCGATCCAACTGGATACAAGTTAGGTCCTGGGCAATTAAACAGTCTACCTAAAGGGGTTGATGTTAAAACTGTTGATAGTTCTAATGCGCAAAGTGCCTATGATAGTTACATGACACATTTGGAAAAGAGCGTAGCAGCGTCTCTTAACATTCCCTATGAAGTGCTGCTCAAGTGCTTCAATAGCTCTTATTCAGCGAGCCGGGGTGCTTTGCTGCAGGCACAGGATGAATTCAAAACTAGACGAAGATGGTTCGCTGCTGATTTTTGCCAGCCCATTTATGAACAGTGGCTGTTAGAAGCAGTCGTGACGGGGCGAGTAAAATGCCCGGGATATTTCAAGGATCCTGTGATTCGCAAAGCCTGGTCTTCTGCGGACTGGTTTGGTCCAACGATGAGCATCTTGGATCCGGTAAAAGATGTAACCGGCTCTGCGCTTAGAGTCACCTATGGATTAACTACCCGTGAAAGGGAAGCCGCAGAAATGACGGGTAGTGACCTGGAGGAAAATCTGGAACAGTTGGCCTATGAGCAGAACCTGATTAAACAGTTGGGTCTGAATGTAGGAAACCCGGAGGTCTTGGCAGGGACACTGCTAAAAACACAAGGAGGTGACCAAGAGAAGAATGAAGATACAGAAACATAAATTTTGGCAAATCAAAAACGAGGCGTCTTCTATTGAAGCTGAGATCCTTCTCTATGGGGAAATCAGCAGCTTTGCAGAAGCCATTCATGAGTACTACCCTGATGATCCGGCCCGATCTGCCCAGGAATTCAATGCAGATCTAAAAGCCTTGGGCGGAAAAGATATAACACTCCGGATCAATAGCCCCGGCGGCGATGTGTTTCAGGCTCAAGCTATGTACAGCCTGTTAAAAGCCTATGATGGGAAAGTCCGTTGTCATATCGATGGAATCTGTGCTAGTGCGGCCACGTTAGTAGCTTGCGCTGCTGACGAAATTGTCATGCCGGCAAATGCCCTTTATATGATTCACAATCCAGCAGTCGGAGCTTTCGGTATGGTAGATAAAGCCAGTTTGGAGAAGCTTCTTTCTATGCTGGATAGCACTAAACAGTCTATCGTGAATGTTTATACGGCAAGATGTCAAGGATCGAGTTCCCAAAGCGAGATTGAGAAGATGATGGACAGTGAAACCTGGATGACAGCGGATGAAGCCTTAGATAAGGGATTTGTAGATGCTGTTGATGATTACGGAGTAGCGGCTAGTATCCAAAATAATGGGGCCCTGGTGGTTAACCAGGTGACAATGACGGGGATTGATCCTACACGAAATCAGCGCCTACTGCGGCTGTGCATGAAAAAGCAGAAAAAAGAATTAAGGATTGGAGTGGATGAAATGAGTGAAAATAAAGATGATTTCATGGCCAAACTGAAGGCCTTTTTTGATTCTCGGGATGCAGAAGCCCAAAAAGCCGCTGCAGAAACGAATCGAGTTACAGCATTGGATGCCTTGAAGTGCGATAATGAGGTAGTCAATGCCCTGGTAGAAAAAGCTAAAGAAACGGGGGCTACTGCTGATGAAATGAAGCCTTATTTGGAAGTGGTTGCCCAGATGAAGCCTCAGAATACAGGGCTTGAAGAGTTGAAAAAACTGGTTCTGGACCAGATGAATTCCGGGGCTAGTGGCATCAAAGCAACTAGCCAAGCTAATGATGGGGTAAATGAACAGGCTGAAATTGACGCTGTAGTTAATTTTGTAAATAAGAGAAGGGGGTAAAAGATTATGTCTTATATTGAAAAAACGACTTTGAATCCAGATGCTCTTTTTGTTGGTCCTGAAATTCCGATTCTGACGCATCAGTATACTATTTCTGCAGGTACTGCTTTAAAGCGAGGCAGATTGTTGACTGTAGCAGCAGAAGGGACTACTGCAACTGCTACTGCAAAAGCTGGAGTAGCTAACGCGGTGTTGGCCTATGACGTGGATGAAAAGGCAACTTCTGTGACCGCTTATGTGACCGGCAGATTCAACCGCAAAGCCCTGATTGTAGCTTCTGGTGATACCGTAGAAGCTCATGAAGAAGAGCTTAGAAAAATTGGCATTCATATGGGCAATGTACTGTAAGAAGGAGGATAGAAAATGATTGATCTGAAAGATACTATTTCTTTAATGAGTGCAGTGGAACGGTTCAAAACTCCCGCATCCCTGCTTCTGGATACCTTTTTTCCTGTAGTTCCGGAAACTGCGACTACTGCTACTATTGAAGTTCATATCAGGGCTGGGGAACGTAGACTGGCGCCTTTTGTAGTCCGGGGTGGAAAATCTATTGAGCTGGCTAGAGAAGGGTTCGATGACTTTTTTTATAAACCGCCTATGATGGGGCCGTCTCGTACTATTAGCCCAGACCTGCTGGCAGATCGTGGCTTTGGTGAAGGTATTTACAGCACGAAGACTCCTTCCCAGCGAGCTACTGAAATTCAGGCACGGGATTTGGCCGAATTGCAAGCCTCTATTATTAATCGCAAAAACAAGATGGCTGCCGATCTGTTGACCGCAGGTAAGTACGACATCAAAGGCTTTGCTGACGATGGAAAACAGTATGTGATTGATACTGTAGACTTCAATTTCACACAGAAACTGGTGCCTAGTACTACCTGGGACCAGGCTGGAGCTACTATTTATGATGATATTCGAAATATGAGCATGAAGATTCAAGAGGCTTCTGGGCTAGTGCCAACTGTAATGATTGTGGGGAAAAATGTAGCAGGCTATATGCTGAATAATAATCAGATTATGAAATGGCTGGGGATTCCTTCTGCACAAAATTTGACTATGTTCAACTTTGCGCCTAAAATTACATCTCCTCAAGTTTCCTATGTAGGGCGTATTCCTGCACTGAGCCTCGATGTCTACACCTATGCGGAATCTTATCGGGACGATGATGGGACAATGAAGTCCTTTATCGGTGATAACGATGTAGTACTAGGGATTCCTGGCCGGGGTCGTCAGTATCATGGTGCAATTCCGCTGTTGAACGAAGGAGGCACTGGTTATGATACTTTCGTAGCTCCCTATGTACCATATTATTTTGCTAATAAAGAATCCCAGGAATTGAAACTGGTTATGTACTCCCGGTGTATTATTGCTCCGGAATGTATTACTGACTTTGCGGTAATCAAAACAAAAGGAGAATAATCATGAAGGTTCAGATTATTAGAAACTATATTTCGGTTGCAGGGGGAATGGCCGGTCCTGGGGAAATCATTGAGCTGGAAGATGGAGTAGCAAAAAGGTTTTTGACCAGCGGACAGGTAATGAAGGTTAATGGACTGGAAGCAAAGACTACTATCCCTGATAAAGAAACTGTAGAAAAAAAGACGGCAGAAAGTAAAGAACCGGCAGCAACACAAACACTGCCGGTTCCGACTCCAGAAGTTGTACCGGCTAACGCAAAAAAATGAAGTTCCGAGACACACTGACCACAGATCGGGATGTATTTCTTTCCCTTAATGAGTTTGCGGAAAGTCATAACTTGGATGGCAACCAGGGAACTGCGATTGTACAACAGGTGAGCGCTGACAATATATATACTATGGGTAGCAATATCCAGACTAGGAAGTACTTTGAACTTTATGGCAGTCATGCAGAAGTCAATTGTAAAGAAGAAAGTTTAAAAGAAATCCCAGTTTCTGGGCAGCTTTTCCTATTGGATCAAAAACCTTATCAAGTGACTGAAGTAAAAAATGATTTAGGGATAATCACGCTTATACTGGTGGCGAATGATCGATGATTACGTTACGAATTAATCCTTTTGAATCAGAAAAAATATTTCAATATTTGAAAGATGCCCCTAATAAAGTGCAGAAAGCAGCGTATTTCTCCGTTAAGAGAACTGTGACTCGGGTAAAAACAAAGCTGTCAGTCCGCACGCGGGAGACATATACGGCTAAAGCAGGAGCAATTAAGAGTGCATTAGCTATCTCCAGCCCGACTTACACAAATCTTACAGCAGCAGTTGAGGCAACTGGGAGAACGCTGCCAATGTCAGCCTTTAAGCTTAGCCGAAATAAGAAGGGGCCTATCAAGGTGCAGGTAAAAAAATCTGGAGGAGCGAAAGCTGTTCCAGGGTTATTTTACAGCCCAACTACAACGGGTAAATATCGAGGGGCTTTGCATCGGCGGCAGCCATCTCGATATCCGTTGAGAGTTCCCTACGGGCCTTCTGTTCCGCAGATGGTGGAAAAACCGGAAGTATTTGCGGCAGTGGAACAGGATGCAGAGCAATATTTGGCTAATCGGTTTTCTCATGAAGTTGAATATCGGTTTAAATAGGAGGCAGGAATGACACTTGTTGAACTTATGGATGCTGTAAAAGCAGAAATAGACGATTCGCTGAAAGACAACCCTGGTCTTGCAGATTTGGAAGGGGGGCCTATCGTAGTCTATTCTGGGTTCCCTTATCAGCGTACCAGTGCTAAAAGAGTTCCTTCTTACATTTATTGTATGGTAATTAACTGGTCGGATTCAGATAATCCAGATCAGTACAGCACAGCGGAAATCGAAATTGGCTTTTCTATAGAAGACCCGGATATTGAACGAGGCTTCATGTCTTTGGTTAATTGCATGGAACATGTACGACAGAGGCTTTTGCAAAAAAGAATTCTTCGGGAACGGTACAGCCTTCAACTTCCGCTAAAAGGAAATATTCCAACGCAACAACCTGCCTCTGATTGGATTGGAACCATTCGAGCAACTTATACTCTCGGCCAACCGACAGATTTTGGAGCAGAATATGTCTATGAATAAGAAAAAAGTAATTTATGTAGGGCCGTCCCTTAGCCGGGGACGGCTTTCTCATGGCAGGGTATTTTTGGGCGGATTGACTAATGACATTCAAAATTTGCAATTGCAGCATCCCTGGATGCGGTATCTTTTTGTACCGGTTAATCGGTATGCAGAAGTTTGCAAAGAAATCAGTAAAAGAGGCAGCGCCCTATCCTTGTATTATCAAAAAGCTAAGGAGGTTTAGCGAATGGCTTATAAACATGGTGTTTATGTATCTGAAGTACCTACTAGCGTAGTACCAATGACTGAAACGAATGCAGGGCTTCCTGTGGTGTTTGGCACAGCGCCTGTACATCTTGCAGCAACTCCGGCTGTGGCAAACCGGCCACAGATTTGTTATAGCTATGATGAAGCAGTAAAAGCTTTCGGCTATAACAATGATTGGGCAAAATATACTTTATGCGAGGTGATGTATTCCCAGTTCAGCCTGTTTGCACGGGGCCCGGTAGTTTTTGTAAATGTACTGGATCCCAAAAAACACAAAAAAACCGTTACTGATCAAAGCGTAGCATTGATGTCTCTTAAAGCAACCATTACTGATGCAGTGCTGGTTGAAACGCTGCAAGTGAAAGCAGAATCTGCAGTAGAAGCTTTAGAAAAGGGATCGGATTATGAAACAGCACATGATGATGATGGTAATTTGGTTCTGACAATCCTCAACACCGAAAAAGTGACTGGAGAAACTGTGATAGTTTCTTATGATGCCCTGGATGCCTCCCTTGTCACGGGGGACGATATCGTGGGTGGAGTTAATACGGATACTGGAGCATATACGGGGTTGGAATGCTTGAATCAGGTATATCCTTTGACTGGGCTGATTCCTGGTTTTGTGCTTGCACCAGGGTGGTCTGATAATCCAGTTGTAGCAGCTGTAATGGTGGCTAAGGCAGCAACCATTAACGAACACTTTAAAGCATTGGCAGTAACTGATATTTCAACAAAGGAAGTCAAGAAATATACGGACGCACCGACTTGGAAAACAAAAAATAACTACACCAGTGCTAACCAGGTCGCTGTTTGGCCATGCTTCAAATTAGGAAATAAATGTTTCCATGGGTCTACCGAGTTAGTTGGAGTAGTTTCTACGGTAGATAGTGACAATGATGATATTCCTTATGTGTCCCCTTCTAACCACAGCGCTCAAGGTAACGGCTTTTGCCTAGCTGACGGGACTGAAGTAATCCTGGGCCCGGAACAAGCGAACTATCTGAATGGGCAGGGAATTGTAACCGGACTGAATTTTCTGGGGGGGCTTAAAATCTGGGGAAATCGGACTGGATGTTATCCATCTAACACAGATCCGAAAGATGCTTTTATCCCTATTCGCAGAATGTTTAACTGGGTGTATGGGAAAATAGTAACTACGTTCTGGAATGATGTAGATGGACCGATTAATAAGCGAATGATCCAGACAATTACAGACAGTATCAATATTTGGTTGAATGGACTTACTGCCCAAGGAGCTATTCTAGGCGGGCGCGTAGAATTTCTGAGTAGTGAAAATCCTACGACTGATTTGGAAGATGGAGTTGTTCGGTTTCATCTTTATCTGACGCCTCCTGCACCAGCACGGGAACTGGATATGATTCTGGAATATGATGTAGATTATTTTCAGAATCTATTTGAATAAAAGAGAAAGGAGTAGTATATGAATATTCCTGAGAAACTGATTAATTATCGCGTATACAACAAGGGGAAAGATATGATTGGTACGGCGGATGTCGATCTGCCTAAACTGGAACCTATGACAGATACAGTGAAAGGGGCTGGGATTGCCGGAGAAATTGATTCCCCTGTACTTGGGCATTTTAAGTCGATGGATATGACTATCAAATTCAGAGATTTGTCTCCTGAATCTGCGGATCTTGCTAGCCAGTCTGGCAAACAGCTGGATTTTAGGGGCGCTTCCCAGGTCTATGATCCAGTACAAATGAAGTATGTTGTTCGACCTATTAAGGTGCTGGTCCGTGGCGTGCCTAAAGGTTATGAACTGGGTAAAGCAGATCCTGGCAAACCTACGGATACTACGGTTCATCTGGAACTTACTTATATCAAGATTACCATTGACGGGAATGATGTTGTAGAGATTGACAAATACAACTACATTGCAAAGTTCGGGAAAACCGATTACTTGTCTGAAGTACGGGATGCCTTGGGATTGAATTGAAGGAGAATGTGGAATGATTACAATTCAGCTGAAAAAACCGTTTACGCTTGATGGCAAAGTCACCAAAGAACTTAAACTGGACCTGGATAAACTGACGGGTAAAGATATGATCGCTGCAGAAAAAGAAGTCCGAGCCAAGGGGGATACTACTCCGTCCGTAAGTCTTTCTATGCTGTATCATGCGGCATTGGCTGCTCGGCTTCTGGGGTGCCCAGTGGATGAACTTGAAGCTTTACAAGGCCAGGATTTTGCACGGGTGACTATGGAGGTGGCTGGTTTTTTGCTCGGTTAGAGTTTAAAAAATTCCAAGATATCCAGGATTTAAAAAAACTGGTGTATAAAATGGCCATGGCCACCTATACACCAGTTTTTTATTACCTGGATATGACGCCGGAGGATCTTCTTGATGCTGCGGAAACCATTAAAGAATAATCGCAAAACAAGCGATGATAATGGGAAGTGCAACCAAAAAGGTCAGCGGTGTTTTAATGAATGCGTTTATAAACGGTGAGGATACTTCAAAAATAATACATTTGGCTAATAAGCTGTAGTTGTTTGTCGAAGATGCAAATAGCGAGATCACAAAAGATCCGGCCACCATAATGGCTAAAGTCATTTGTAGTACACTAATCTTTCGACGATAGGCGTTAACAAAAGAAGTATAGGCATTAGCTGTCTGTGTGAACATAGTAATCACCTCTTCTAATTGCATTATACCAAATTTTTAAGGAAGGAGGAAGAATCGAATATGGCAGGACGAGATTTTAAATTCGCGTTTGTTATTGGGGCATCGTTGTCCTCTGCTTTTAAAGGCTCCTTTAGTTCGGCAAGCGTTAAACTGGGGCAGCTGAATCGGAAGATTGAGGAACTAAATAATACTGGGAAGCATGTGTCTGATGCTTGGTTGAATAAAATGATTAGCGACAAAAGTTACAATAACGCTATGAAAAGAATTCAAAACCTCAAGTCTAGTATGATGCAGCAGAAGAGTGGGATGCGAGGCGATGTATTCCAAAAGGCCATAACGGATGGGACCATTTATTTTAACGCTGTACAATCTTTGGGCACTGCTTTTATGGCTCCCATCAATGCTGCGATGACTTTTGAATCCAGTATGGCTGATGTAAGGAAAGTCGTGGATTTTGATACACCACAGCAGTTCAAACAGATGGCCAAAGATATTATGGGATTGTCCGATAAATTGCCTATGACTTCAAATGAAATTGCCCAAATTGTAGCGTCTGCAGGACAGTCTGGTATTGCAAAAAATGAACTGATGGGTTTTGCCGAAAGTGCGGTAAAAATGGGTGTGGCTTTTGACACAACGGCTCAGCAGTCAGGGGATATGATGGCGCAATGGCGAACCGCATTCAAAATGACGCAACCTGAAGTTAATGCTTTAGCTGATAAGATTAACTATCTGGGAAATAACACAGCGGCTTCAGCAATGAAAATTTCTAACGTAGTTACTCGTATCGGACCTTTGGGGGAAGTTGGTGGAGTGGCTTCTGGAGAAATTGCGGCTCTTGGTGCTTCTACAGTAGGCGTTGGGATTGAAGCAGAGGTAGCTGCAACTGGGATTAAAAATCTTATTTTGGGACTAACTGCGGGGACGGCAGCCACAAAAAAACAGAACGCGGCTTTTTTTGCACTGGGCCTTGATGCAGCTCAAGTTGCCAAAGATATGCAGATAGATGCCAAGGGAACTATCTTAGATGTGCTGACTAAGATTAGTCAGTTGGATAAGGCTGAACAGGCAGCTACCTTAAAGCAATTGTTTGGCAAGGAATCTATTGGGGCTATTGCTCCGTTATTGTCAAATCTGGATAACTTGAAAAAGAATTTGGATATGGTTAGCAAATCCGAGAACTATAGTAACAGCATGGAAAAAGAGTACCAGGCGCGGTTGAAAACTACTGGGAACTCTGTACAGGTAATGAAGAATAGGTTGGAAAATGCCAAAATTGCAATTGGTAACGGAATGCTTCCAGTCGTAACTCAACTGGCAAAACATCTTGGAGAGGCGGCAACGGCAATCGGAAATTTTACGATCAAGCATCCAGAATTGGTTCAAAATCTTATTTCAGTGGGCGTCCCATTAATTGCTTTTATTGGTGGGCTTCATGGGTTGAATATAGTTTTGAGCGGTCTAGGCGCAGGATTTGGCTATCTGCAGAAAGGATTTGAGATTTGTAAAAGAATCCCAGTTTATATTCGTTTTTTTCGAAAGTTAACTCATGCACAGAAATTATTGGCCTTGGGGTCTAAAGTATTGGGCGCTGGATTTACTTTTCTCACCTCGCCTATAGGACTAGTCCTTTTGGGGATAACCGCACTTATAGTAATTTCCTATCTGGTAATCAAACACTGGCAAAAGGTAAAAGAGTTTTTTACTAAGTTGTGGAATAGCCCTTTAGCTCGGCTAGTAATGTTCCTTACAGGACCTGTCGGATGGTTGATAGCTATTGTGGCCGCAGTTATTACGCATTGGGATGAATTGAAAAATTATTTTACTGAGCTGTGGAATAATCCGTCAAAGGCGGTTCGTGATTTTATTGACTGGGTTGGAAATAAAATGAATGAAGCCTGGATAAAAGTACAGGAAATATGGGGGAAAATTCAAGATTTTTTGTCCCATCCTATCGATGCGACCATCAATTTTGCCTTTAATAAATCTGGAGATATGCCTCCAGGAGTAATGCCTCCGGGACTAGCCTCTGGTGGAATTATGGCTAAGGGGAATCATCTGATTACTTTCGCTGAAGAGTCTGATGAAGCGGCAATTCCTCTGAACGGAACCAGCCGAGCTAAAGGCTTGTGGGCCGAAACTGGCAGGCGCTTGGGAACGCTGCCACGAGAGAATGGGACAGCTCAGGCGATTACCGTGAATTTTAACCCGCAGATTGTTATTTCCGGTGATGCTAACCAGGATATGCTGAATCAAGCAATGGACCAATCCCTGGATCGACTAAAACGAATGCTTCAAGAAATCCAACAAGATCAAAGGAGGCTGGTCTATGATTAAAACGATAAAAACAGTTCAGGGGGATATGTGGGATTTGATTTCTTATAGGGTCTATGGAACAGAAGCAGGAGTTGCGGTATTACTTGAAGCCAATCCAGAAATGGCGGCTCAGTTTGTACTACCGGGAGGGGTAACAGTTATTGTCCCAGACTATGAGGCACCAAAGACTACAATTCTTCCTCCCTGGAGGCGATGAAAATGTACAAAGCCCGTAGTGTTAAACCGGTAATACGTTATAACAACAAAGATATCAGCGCTGATGTCAGACCTTACCTTAAGTCTATGTCATATACCGACAATATGAGTGGCGAGGCGGATAGCCTGGAAATAAGTTTGGAAGATCGGCAGGGATTATGGGAAGGTAGCTGGATGCCTGATAAAAGGGCTACTCTTGATGCCCTTTTCCTTCTCCAGAACTGGGACCAAACTATGGGAGGTTCTTCTCAGCTGGATCTTGGAAAGTTCGAAATCGATACTATCGATTATCAGTATGCGCCTGCAGAAATGACCATTAAAGGAGTATCTATTCCGGACAATAATAAGCTGCGGGGAGAAAATAGGTCTCGGAGCTGGGAAAAAGTAAAGCTATCCACAATCTGCAATGATATCGCAGTTGGGGCTGCACTTGAACTGAATTACACGGCTCCTGATGACCCTGAATTAGACCGAGTTGAACAAAGCGAAGAATCTGATTTAGCGTTTCTATGGAAACTGCTGAAAGACCAGGGCCTTGCACTTAAAATCTTCAAGACCCAGTTAATTGTGTTTGACGAGGCTGATTATGAGAAAGTAGAGCCTCAGCTTACCCTGGTGAAACCGGGAACAGTATATCAATCAATAAAAGGGATGGTGTACTTAGACGAAATCAAGAGCTGCCGTTTTAACAGCAAAATCCGGGATACGTATAAAGCCTGCCATGTGAAGTACAAAAGCGGAAAAAAGAGTGCGGTTATTGAGGCGACGTATACAGCTCCAGATAAGACAGAGGGAAAAACTCTACAAGTAAATGAACAGGTAAAATCAGTCGCAGAAGCTGAAAGATTGGCTAAAAAGAAGCTGAGAGACAAAAACAAAGAAGAAACGACTGGATCTTTTGAGCTTATGGGGAATTTAAACCTTTTGACAACGCTGACCATTCAAGTAAAAGGGTTTGGCAAATTTGATGGCCGATACATTATCACATCGGCGAAACACAGTATCGGAAGCGGGTATACCACTACTATCGATATTAGGAGGTGTCTTAATGGATATTAGCCAATTGAAAAACGTCATCCGAAAGGGGACGATTTCTACGGTGGATGGAGCCCGTTGTTGTGCACGGGTTGTGTTTGAAGACAAAGAAGATTTAGTGAGTGATGAGCTGCCAATCCTCTTGCCTTTTTCTTTTGGGTCCAAGGGATACTGGTTGCCTGAAGTCGGAACCCCTGTTGTATGTGTGTTTACGATGAATCCATCCGGGAATGGATTAACTGATGGTTTTGTGGTAGGAGCTTATTACGATGATGATCATCCGCCTGCAGAAATTAATCCTGACGTTCGCAGCATTCGTTTTCCCGATGGCTCTTATCTGCGATATGACCATGGTGATATTGAACTTCATGCTTCTGGGAATGTAGTGATTACCGGGGCAAAAGTAAATATCAATTAACAATGGGAGATGAAGAATATGCCAGCAGCAACTCGATTAGGAGATATGAATACTGGACATGATAACTGTGGGCCGGTTCCGCTCACAACAGCCAGCGGGAATGTGTTTATTAACGGAAAAGAAGCTGGTCGGATTGGGGATACTTATGCTTCTCATAGTTGCAAAAACCATCCAGCTCATAATGGCATGATCAACTCCGGCAGCAATTCGGTCTTAATTAATGGGAAAGGTGCTGGGCGTGTGGGGGATTCTGTTAGCTGCGGAGGATCCGTAGCACAGGGATCTCCTGATGTTTTTATAGGAGGCTAGATGTATGCTAGTAGGTTTTTTGAATCAGACACCTTTTTCAGTTTCAGCTAGTACCATTCGGACCTTCAATGATTATACACGGAGCGGATCCGGGAGGTGGTCGAAACATGACTTAATTGGGCAAAAACCGAAATTAGAGTTTTTGGGGCCTGACATTGAAAAAATCAGTTTTAAAATGCAGCTCCGAGCAGATCAAGGAATCAGCCCTCAAACTGAGCTGAAAAGGCTCAGAGATATCCGTGACCAAGGACAGGTTGTGTCCTTGGTACTAGGCTATAAGCCTGTTGGTGGCGGGTTCTGGGTGATAGAAAGCTTGGATGAAGCGGTGAAGTACTGGACGAAATACGGACATATCTACTGTGCGGAAGTTACGGTAACTTTGCAGGAATATGCAGGGGAGGTAAGTGAGACATGGCCAATCAAGTATTTGTCTTGAGCTTATCTAACGAAGGTATTGACTTCGGCCCAGAAACCGAACAGAAAGAAATACTTCAAAATGTCAGGACAATTATCAGTACTACAAAATACAGCGTGCCTCTTGATAGAGGATTCGGAGTTGACGCCACTTTTTTAGATCAGCCAATGGCAGTAGCCCAGGCATCAATTTCTTCTGAAATCCTGCGTGCAGTGAAACAGTACGAACCGAGGGTGACTATTACCGGGATTTCCTTTGACGGGGATCCTGATGGAAGACTGCTACCAAAAGTGGAGGTGGTTATTAATGAAACTGAGTGATCTGCCAGGAGTGAATTTTGCAGATTATGATGAAGAAAATGTAAAGAATACTGTGATCGATATTTATCAGGAAATTGCAGGGCGAACTTTGGCAGATGGAGATCCAGTACGCCTATTTTTATTGACCATTGCTTCAGTAATTATTGAACAACGGTGGTTGATTGATCAAGCCGCTAAAATGAATATGCTGGCGTACGCCAAAGGTGATTACCTGGACCACCTGGGGATTTTACTAGATACTACCAGAATTCCGGCTGCAGCAGCAGAAACTGAACTCCAGTATACTCTTTCCGCGGTACAGACAGATGCTGTTGTAATCCCTGCTGGGACCAGAGTGACAGCCCCAGGGAGCAATATCTATTTTGCTACAGAAACAGATTTAGTGATTTCCGCTGGGGATACCCAAGGCACCGTGACTGCACAATGCACAGTTACCGGGATTAATGGCAATGGTGTGGCTATTGGTTCTTTAAAGGAGCAGGTAGATCCGCTGCCATATGTGGACAGCGTGAGAAACACGAATATTAGCTCCGGTGGAGCAGACCAGGAAGATGACAATACTTATCGAGAACGTATTAAAGAAGCTCCAGAGCGATTTTCTAATGCAGGCAGCAAGGGAGCTTATGAATATTGGGCCAAAAGTGCATACGCTGATATATCTTCGGTAGGGGTGTTCAGCCCAGAAGCTGGGACTGTGCAGATTATTCCCCTCTTGAAAAATGGGGAAATTCCAGGAGATAACGTAAGACAGCGGGTCGCTGACGTTTGCAACAGTGAAACGGTTAGACCTTTAACAGACAAGGTGATTGTTATACCACCGACACAGATAAGTTATGACATTCAGGCTACATATCAGATTTCTTCTGAAAATTCAGCGCTAGCGGATACGATAAAAACTCGGGTAGAGTCAGCCGTTCGGAATTATATCTTATGGCAGCGCAGTGCCTTGGGCCGAGATATTGACCCGTCTAAGCTCTACCAGTTTATGGTAGACGCTGGAGCCACTAAAGTCCAGGTGACTAAGCCGGAACTTACTGTATTAAAACCGACTGAGTTGGCTGTAGTAAGAACAAATACGATCACATTAGAAGGAGTATCTGATGACTAAAGCGAATGACACTGAGATTTATTCAATTTTGCCCTACTCCATCCGGAATGATCAAAAAGTGAAAGATCTTTGTAGCACCCTTGATAAGGTCCTTATGCCCTTAGCTGAAGAGGCTAAGATGGCCCTTGTATATAGTCGGATTGATGTGCTGCCGGAAGATATCATTGATTTGCTAGCGTGGCAACTGCATGTTGATACTTATGATACCGCAGCTGAGATTTCCATAAAACGGGAACAGGTACGCCAGAGTATCAGTCTACACAAAAAGAGAGGGACTCCTTATGCTGTACGATCTGCTATTGAAATAGTCTTTTCTAAAAGTGTATTGCAGGAATGGTTTCTTTACGAAGGGCGCCCTTATTATTTCAAGGTGCTTCTGGAAATAGCGCCTAAGACAAAAGAGATTTATACCGAATTGCTCAGAACAATCTCGGCTGCTCAAAATGTACGTTCTTGGCTGGAAAAAATTGAAGCAAAAGCCGATCATCAGGAAACTTTATATGTGGGAATGGCCAGAAGAGTGAATTTCACCATGCCTATATATCCGGTTACTTTGAACCAAGATACTAATCCGACTAATAATACACGGAACGCTATGGTAATGACGATAACTGAAACTATTAATTTAAAGGAGGAATGACATGTCGAATTGGAATCCCTATATTTTAACGGCAACCGGGGCCAAGATGATAGCCCAAACTGGAATCGTAGATAATGCGTTGACTTTTTCAAGCTTGAAGGTATCTAGCCAGGCGTATACAACTGACCAGCTGCCAGATTTAACTAGCCTCAGTGATATTAAGGGGTCATTTCCTTTTGAATCAAAGGAAATTGTAAATGCTACTACAGTAAAACTGCAAAGCGCTGTTAGCAACAACAACGTAATGGAGGCCTATACCTGGAATACTACAGGTATTTATGCGATTGATAGCACAGGCGCAGAAGTTTTATTTGCTGTATCTACGGCTATTGATGCCCCAGTTATCCGGCCTTTTTCAGAAAACGGGCTGAACCAATTTACATTGAATATCTATTTCCAAGTCTCAAATGCAGATAAGGTGACCATTCAAGTTGATATGGATACTTATGTAACCCAAGAACAACTGGAACAATTGAATGAAGCTCTGACTGACTTAGAAAAGAAAATTTACAATACCATCTATCCAGTAGGTCGTACTATCGTAGACTTTGGGGATACGGACCCGAACACCCAGTTTGATTGGATGACATGGGAGAAAGTTGGCGAGGGATCAGCCCTTATTTCAGCAGGAGACACCTACAAAGTCGGTGAAGTCGTTGGCGCCAACGAGAAATTTATTGCTATTAAGAACTTGCCTGCACACACGCATAAGGCCACTATGGATAACCAGGGTGGACATATTCATACAGGAACGACGAGTTTTGCTGGCGATCATCTTCATACCTATTCAGTTACCGTCAATTCGAACCCGGATAATGGAGCAACCGGTGGCAATGCGGGGCATTGGGAAACTAGAAATACAAGCACTGCAGGTCTTCATAATCACACCATCACTTTGAATTCTGCTGGTGGTCATATCCACACGATTACCGTTCAATCCACGGGAGGCGGAGAGGCATTTAATGTGATGCAGCAGTCTGTTGGAGTTTGGGTATGGAAAAGGGTCGCTTAAAGGAGGGGTTAATAAATGGCAAATTTTAGCGGCGGATATATTCTGACTGCCAAAGGTGAGGCCTTGCAAGCGCAGGTGGAAGCAGGGGAACTTGAACTGAACTTAACCAAGATAAAAATTGGAAGCGGCACAGTTGCATCAATCCAGGACTATTACAATCGTACGGATTTAATTCAGCCACAAAACAGTATTGTCATTACCAGCAAAGAAACTTCAACTGTGGGAGAACAAAACGCTTGTATTCTGACCGCCTCACTGACGAATAATGCCGTGGAGTCCAGTTATGTTGCCAGTGAAATCGGCTTGTTTGCCTTAGATAGTTCAAGAGATGAAGTCCTTTTTGCAGTAGGGTATGACACCAACCCAAGTTTTATCCCGGATAAGAATACTGGGACAGAAATCACTATGACCTTTAGATTTATGCTCCTAGTAACTACCGCAGACAAGGTAACCTTGACTCTGCCTACGACTGCAGAAGAACTGGTAACGCTAGTACAGGAAAAGGTAGCTGCGGCCATTGATAGCGCAGCGTCTGCTTCCGCCTCAGCAATAACGGTTTCTGCCGCGGTAGCTAATGCTCAGGCTGCAGCTACCGCGGCAGAAAATTCAGCTAGTTTAGCAACAACTCAAACTAGTAATGCTACCGCAGCTGCTGCCAGTGCCGCTAACGCTCAAACCGCTGCCGAGTCTGCAAGGGATTCAGCCGTAAACTCTGCGAACGCGGCAGGAAGCAGCGCAACTGAAGCTGCATCCTCGGCATCTAGTGCCAATGAATCAGCTACATCTGCAAATGCCGCAGCTAATACGGCAACTACCCAGGCCGAAAGCGCCATCAACAATGCTGCCTTAGCGGCGGCAAGCCAAACGGCTGCTAAAACATCAGAAACAAATGCGGCCGAATCGGCAGCGGCTGCCGCCTTATCTGCTATGCAGGCTGCTGCTGGGCAGATCAACGCAGATTGGTCCGCTGAAAGTGGTGTGTCGCAGATCTTGAATAAGCCGGTTATCGATACTATGGTAACGGACGGCAGCACAAACCTGGTAACATCTGGAGCAGTAGCAACTGCTATTGCTGCAGCTATTACAAATATTATAGATGGAAATAAGGAGGCGTACTAATGGAAATCAAAGTGACAAGACAGAATGTTGTGGATGCAATGCTTCAGGGGGAGGCGAGTATTACGGTGGATGTAGGCGAAATCAAAGTAGAAGCCAAGATTACCAGGGAGGACCTTGTTCAGATTATCACTGCCGGGGAAACTACCCTTACTGGAACTTCCGCTGTAATCGAAGATGGAAATAAGGAGGCGTACTAATATGAATGTACTGGTCAACGACGAAAGTTTAAAAAATATTGCTGATGCTATCCGGGCCAAGAAAAACAGTACCGAAAAATATATGCCTGGGCAAATGGGCCCGGCAATTGAGGCCATCAATGTGGGTAAGAAAAGTTTTACGGTTATTCAAGTCGAAAATGAAGAAATTAATATTACCGCAACTTCTAGTCTCAGCCAAAACGGAAATGACTATACTTTAGCTTTACCCAAAATTATTGTTAATGTTCAGGGCAATAGTAATTATACTCCGGGGAGCATTACAGTAAATGGTGTGGACCAGGGCAGCGATAAAGTAATTTTAGACGTAACCGATGGGATGGTGATTAGTGCTACCGCAGCAACGGAGCAGACAGAAACTACTCTCACGTTCAGCTCACTGGACACCCGACTCAGTCCCATCGGGTCCACAGGAAACTATACTTTTGAGACCCAAATCATCAGAGATACCACGAACACATACGATCTTTCGTCATTAATGCTAGTATATAGCGCTAATAGCTTGGCACTTCAAACGGTAGCTTTTGCCAGCGTCTTTAGCGTACAGACGAGCACGAAGGTAACTATCTCTCAGGGAGCGAATACCTACTCCGGAGCTGTTCAGTATCATGCGACTGGATACAGCCAAGTAGAATCGAACCCCTGTTTGACCGAAGCCAATTCTAACTTTGACCCGACTCAGCCATTTAATCTGGTTGTCGAGTTAACCGGAACTTTGCGATAACCTCATATATCAGTAGGGCTGCTACCCATCCGCAGCCCTATTTTTATGTGCACCGAGGAGGTGGTCGATGGAATGGGAAACTACTTGCTGAATTTTTTGCTGGGAACTGTAATACCGGCAGCGTTCTCATATCTTGTCGGACGGTATTTGTCCTATAGAAAAGAAAGAATGGAGGAAAAAGCGGCAGAAGAAAAAGAAGCCGCTATGGTGAAATACGGACTGCAGGTTCTGCTTCGGTATTTCATGCTGCAGGATTATCATAAACATGTGGATACGGGCGTGGCCAGTACGGATGATAAAGCTGCATTTGAAGCCATGCACACTGCGTACGCTGGCCTCGGCAAAAATGGGGTAATGGATACGGTGTATAAGGAATATATGTTTTTGCCGGATAAGAAGGAAAAGTGATGTTTAAACAAATTACCAGCCAACTGAAAAAAATACAAAAGATGCGCTTCGGGGTCCGGTCTGTGTGGCTGTTCCGCTTCATCGTTTTCCTAATTCTGACCCCCTATGCAGTGGCTTTTGGCGTTTGGGGCTGGGCACTAATTACACACGACCAGGATCCCTGGATTCTTAAAATGATTGATTATTGTCTGCTGATTCCCGAGAAACTTTCAGCTCCGGCAGTTGCAACGGCTGCACTGAATTTTGTTCCCCGGGTGGACGACTCCGATGGAGACGGCAAAGCAGACGTTGACGAGGTAAGAAAGGATGATAAAAATGGCACAGTTAATCGACTTGACTCAATTAAAAGAGATGGCCCTGGCGGCCCGGGCTGAGCTGAGAAGCGAGGCCGCAGCTATGGGGCGAGATGTGAAAATTTATCTGCATTGGACCGCTGGGGGCTATAACCAGGTATATAACGATTACCATATTTGCATTACTGGTGACGGCTGCATTTATACAACTACTGAAGATTTCAGCGAGACGCTGAATCATACATGGAAGCGCAATACTGGATCCATCGGGATTGCACTGTGTGGCGCTTATGGCGCTGGAAGCCAGAGCCTGGGAGATTATCCTCCTACGGCAGCGCAGATTGAGGCACTGGCTCAGACCGTTGCAGTCCTCTGCCTAGCAATCGGGATTCCGGCCGACCGGCAGCATGTGCTGACCCACGGAGAAGCAGCCAACAACGAAGACGGGCTACATCCCCATGAGCCATATGCCTGGTGGAACGACAGCTATGGAGATGGCGACACTCGTGGCGACCTGGAATACCTGGGAACCGCAGAAAGTCCCTCCTACAATCCATGGGCGACCGATGGCAGCCGCGGCGGGGATGTGCTGCGGGGCAAAATCAACTACTACATCAACCAGTTTAATCAATAAAACGTTGTTGATCAAACGGACGCATGGAGGCTTCTAAAATTCCTCTATGCGTCGTTTTTTGTATCTACGAAAGGCCGAATCGTATCCCAAAATGAAATAATAAAGACATGTCAAAAATGATTTTAGGAGGTGGTAACTTTGACTGACCAGCAGAAAAAATATATTTTCATTGTTCTTTTAACTGTTTTAGGTATCTGGATTGGGATCCTGTATGTGAATCATCGAAACAGCAAGAATGTTGAGCCGAAAGTGATGGAGTACCTAGATACCACAGATGCGAAGGCTGTCAGCAAGAAGTTGGAGGTAAGCCAGGAAACGGCCAAACCGATTACCGATAGAATTTATCAGGCCCAGCAGGGGGAAACCCAGCCGAATGTAACCTATTACATCCAGGCTTCTGATGTACGTGCAGGGGCCAATCAGGTAGCCGCAGATATTAAATCTGGCAAAGCAAATGTACCGGCAGTTGCTGCGGAGAAAACGGACCGGACTTTAATCACGGCGAATGAAGAAAAACAAAAAGTGGATGTGTACAAGATCAATTTGAATAAAAACCACAAAATCAAGGCGGGGATTATGTCAGCCGGGGACAAAACTTATTATGGTGTAGGGTATCAACAAGGAAAATGGGAAGGTATGATCTATTCAAGAGGAAAGAAGATTAACGCAGGAAGCATTACCTACACTGTTGCTGAGTGGTAAAAGTCACCTCGTAGAGCATGATTTTTTCTATCTCTACGGGGTGACTTTTTTATAAACTATTTGACATAGTAATAAAGGGCTAATAAAATAAACTCGTTAGGGGGTGGAAATATGTGTGGCGCAAAGAGCAAGATTATAATTGCATATACTGGTCCGCTAGTGGATGATGGAACTATGGACGTACAAGAACTAGGCCCTGCATTAATGGCATTGAGTTCATTGGTTAATGAAGCCAATAAAGTCCTGAATAATGATAAGTCTACTATTGCAGTAAAGGTAAATGCTGATTTTAGAAAAGGCTCTTTTGAAATTCAGCTAGAACTAATTAGAACTTTAGCCGCACAGTTGCAAAGTTTATTCACGCCTAACGTAACTATAGACCAATTAATAGCTTATTTAGGGCTAGCAGGCAGTGTGCAATCATTAGCAGGCGGACCAAATTTAATCGACGTTATTAAGTGGGCCAAAAACAGAGACATCACTAAGGCCACAAAACATAAAAATGGAACAGTAACATTAGAATCTGAATCAGATCATATAACTGTTAAGGCGGAGGTAGTAAATATATATCAGTCTGTGCCTGTTCGTGAAAGCTTTGATAAATTAGTTGAGCCAACAAGAAGGACAGGTATAAACGCCTTTCAAGTTAGAACAGATAAAGATAAAACTGTTGTTCAGAGCATAGGAAAAGAGGAAGCAAGAAGCTTTGAATTTGACAGCAATAAAATAGAAAATGCCAAAGAGCAGGTAGAAATTACAGAATCAGATGAATGGGTAAATATATTAACTGTGAACTTTGAAGATTTAAAGTGGCGGTTTATGTCTGATGAAAATAAATACTATGCTAAGATGGATGATGAAGATTTCCTCAAACAGATTGATAGCGGAAAGCAATCCTTTACCAAGGGCGACATGTTGAAAATCAGACGTGAACGAACACAAATACGCAAAGCGGATGGAACAATAAAAAATGAATACCGAGTGATTAAAGTCTTGGAAGTTCAAAAAAGAGCAAAAGAAATAGATTTGCCATTTGAAGAGGGAGAATAATAAAGGCCTCTGCATAACGTAGGGGCTATTTTTATTTTTTACTTGGTTTTTGACAGTCAAAACTATAAAATATTTATGACTGCAAAAAGTCTTGAAGCCTATTTCGAGATTCACCAGGAGCCTCAAAAGGCAGATTCTCGGAATGTCAGCTGTAACACACCTGCTATCAATGAAACGATGCCCCACTTCAGTGAGAAGCTTTCGACTACAAACGGACTGCTGAAACACATTCTGGCCTATAATCGCAACTGACCCAGCTGCAAGAGAAGATTACTAACTTAAAAGCATAACAGAAAACCCGTAGAGCTAGGGAAAACCTGGCTTTACGGGTTTTTTATAGTTAAAAGTAGATGAACAATCGAGCATTCATTTGAGAGAGCCATTCAAAACTATATATGGATTTGTAGGACAAGCGTCTCTGACAATTGTCCGATTTTTGATTTTTACTCTTTTCTTCATGACGGCAGAAAAACGGCAGAAAAATAAAACGAGTATATTGCTTTTTGGTAAAAAAGGTTGCTCGAAAAATATTGAAACAGACATTTTTCCTATATTTATGTGAAATATTGGCCCGGTCTCCCATTCTGTGCTAAAATAAACTATACACTTATGTTCAGATGAGAGAGGAGACACCAGGGTGACAAAAGTTTTTATTTCTGCGGGAGAGGCTTCCGGCGATCTCCATGCCGCTGCCCTGACCCGCGCCATCCTGCAGCGGGACCCCACGGCCCAGGTCTTTGGCATGGGCGGGGATGCCCTGGCGGCAGCCGGCGGCGAAGTGGTGTTCAACTATAAAGATTACAGCGTCATGGGTTTCGTAGAAGTCCTTCAGTCACTGCCCCGGCTGTTCGGCTTGAAAAAAGCCTTCCGCCGGCTCATGGAGGAACGGAAACCCGATGTGTTCGTTACGGTGGACTATCCGGATTTCAACATGCGGGTGGCCAAAGAAGCCAAGGCCCTGGAGATCCCAGTTTTTTCCTACATCCCCCCTTCGGCCTGGGCTTGGCGGCGGGGAAGAGCCAAAGATGTGGCCCGGCTGGCCACGAAAGTGGCCTGCATCTATCCCTTTGCTGCCCAAGTCTATCAAGAAGCAGGGGCGAACGTAGAATTTGTAGGGAACCCCCTGGTGGATATCGTCCAGCCCACCCTGAGTCCCCAGGAAGGGGAGGCTTTCATCGGCAAACGGCCCGGGCATCCGGTGGTGCTCCTGCTCCCTGGGAGCCGGGTGAAAGAAATCACCGGCGTCCTGCCGGTGATGCTCCAGGCGCTGCCGAAGATCCAGGAAAAACGGCCGGAAGTGGATTTTGTCCTCCAAAAGGCCCCTTCCATCGAACGGGAACTTCTCCGGTCCATCCTGGCCTCGTCAGCCGTACCGGTGAAAGTGGTGGAAGGCCGCGGTTATGACGTGATGGCTGCCTCCGACGCAGCCTTGGCCACCAGCGGTACTGTGACCTTGGAAGCGGCTCTCTGCGGCCTGCCCAGTGTCATCTGCTATGCGGCCAGTCCTCTCAGCATGTGGATTGCCAAACGCATGGTCTATGTGAAATACATCGGCCTGCCCAATATCCTGGCAGGCAGGGAAATCCTCCCGGAACTGATCCAGGAAAAAATGACCCCGGATCATATGGCCGCTTCCATCCTCCATTTCCTGGAACCGGAAGCTGCCTCCGCCGTCCGTGAAGAAATGCGGCAGGCTGTGGCTAAATTGGGACAGCCCGGTGCCGTAGACCGGACGGCAGAACTGATCCTTGAAACAGCAAAGGAGAATCCATGAACCTGTATCTGCGAATCTTGCGCTTCATCAAACCCTATCTGCCCCGGTTGGCCCTGGCAGGGATCTGCACCGTGCTCACCTCGGCTGCCAACCTGTATGTCCCCTGGATCGTCCGGGACGTGATCGACAAGGTATTCATCAACAATGACGCCCAGCTGCTGAACCTGATCGCCCTGGGCATCGTGGTGATCTTCTTTGCTCGAGGCATTACCTACTACGGACAGAACTATCTGATGAACTATGTGGGCGAAAGCGTGGTCATCGATATCCGGGGCCTGGTGTTCAAAAAAATGATGGAACTGGATACCCGGTTCTATGATACCAATAAATTGGGCACCATCATGAGTTATGTGACCAATGACGTCCAGGCCATGCAGAGCGCCATGGTGGACAACTCGGTGGAAATCATCACGGAGACTTCCGTCCTTATCGGCTCCATCTGCGCCATGGTCTACCTGGATTGGAAGCTGACCCTGTTCGCCTTCTGCACCTTCCCTGTGGTGCTGTTCTTCATGGATTTCTTCGGCAAGAAGATCCGCAAGACCGGCCATCGGATCCAGCAGGCCACTGCCGACATCACTTCCGTGCTCCAGGAAACCCTTTCCTCCAGCCGTGTGGTGAAGTCCTTCGTCCGGGAACCTTATGAGATCGCCCGGTTCGAACGGACCAACCGGAAAAACTTCGATGCCAACATGAAAAGTGTCCGGCTCATGGGCACCCTCTCTCCAGTGATCGAATTCATCGCGGCCTTGGGGGTCACCGCCATCATCTGGTTCGGGGGCCGGGGGGTCCTCAGCGGCGATATCACCGCCGGGTCTCTGATTGCCTTTTTGGTCTACGCGGTGAACATCTCCAACCCCATCAAGCGGATCGCCCGGGTGCTGGGGAACATCCAGAGGGCACTGGCCGCTGCGGACCGGGTGTTCAGCATCTTGGACCTGGATGAAAAGATCCCGGAAAAGGCCGATGCCATCGTCCTGCCTCCGGTGAAAGGGAAAGTGGAATTCCGGGATGTATCCTTCTCCTACAATCCGGATGAACCCATCCTGAAGCATCTGACGTTCTCCGCCCAGCCCGGCCAGGCCATTGCCCTGGTGGGCCCCAGCGGTGCAGGCAAATCCACCATCGCCAACCTGCTGCCCCGGTTCTATGATGTGACAGAAGGAGCCATCCTGATCGATGACCACGATATCCGGGATGTGACCGTGGCTTCCCTCCGGGAACAGGTGGGAATCGTGCCTCAGGAAACCAATCTGTTCAATGATACGGTGTACAACAACATCCTCTACGGACGGCTGGATGCCACCCGGGAGGAAGTGATGGCAGCGGCCAAAGCTGCCAATGCAGATGAATTCATCCGGAACCTGCCCCAGGGATATGATACCTATCTGGGGGATCGGGGCATCAACGTGTCCGGCGGCCAGCGCCAGCGCATCGCCATAGCCCGGGCTCTCCTGAAGGATCCCCGGATCTTGATCCTGGACGAAGCCACTTCCGCCCTGGATACGGAAAGCGAACGGATCGTCCAGGAAGCCCTGGACCGGCTCATGGTGGGGCGGACCACCTTTGTCATCGCCCACCGGCTCTCTACCATCCAGAATGCCAGCAAGATCTTGGTGCTGGACCACGGGGAAATCGTGGAAGCCGGCACCCATGAGGAACTGATGGCCCTCCACGGGCTCTATGCCCACCTCCACGATATCCAGTACCGGGAAAAAGCCGAACAGGCGGAAGCCCGGGAACTGGCAGCGCGGAAATCGGAAGGGATGGCGGCCAACTGATGGTTCCCTTCCTTCCAGCAAGCAAGCCAAGCCCAATGAAAACGAGGTCAAAGCATGTACTACATCTATAACTTCCTGGCCACAGTTTTGTTCATCCTAGTGATCCTGCCCTATTTCACCTGGCGGTATTTCCGGGAAAAGGGATTTCCCCGCCGGTTCCGCCAGAGCATGGGATTCCTCCGGGATGAAGAAATTGCCGCCGTTGCCCATAAAAACTGCATCTGGATCCACGGTGCTTCCGTAGGGGAGATCGTGGCCACCAGTCCCTTGGTGAAAGAGATCCGCAAGGCCATGCCCGATGCCAAGATCCTGGTTTCGGCAGTGACCACAGGCGGCTACAACATGGCCCACCAGATCATCCCGGAAGCCGATGCCATCATTTATTTTCCCTTAGATCTGCCCTTTGTTTCCGAATCCTTTGTGAAGCGGATCATGCCCCGGATCTTCATGCCGGTGGAAACGGAACTGTGGCCCAATTTCCTCCGGGCCATCAAGCTGCGCCGGATCCCGGTGATGATGGTCAACGGACGGATTTCCGACAAATCCGTAAAAAGCTACCGGTACCTGTTCGGCATCCTTACCGATATGATGGGCAGCGTGACCCGGTTCTGCATGCAGTCTTCTATCGATGCGGAATACATCCAGCATCTGGGGGCGGAAAAACGCCGGATCTTTGTTACCGGCAACACCAAATTCGACCAGACCTATGCGGAGGTGACTCCGGAAGATCTCCAGCAGTATAAGGAAGAACTGGGGCTGGGGTTGGATTATCCGGTGATCGTGGCCGGCAGCACCCATCCTACGGAAGAAGAGACCCTGTTCCAGAGTTTCCTGGAGATCCGGAAAGAATTCCCTAAGGCCCGTCTGATCATCGCTCCCCGGAAACCGGGCCGTGTCCATGAAATCAGCCGGCTGGCGGAAAAATACGGCCTCTCCCTGGGGCTCCGTTCCGTCCTGAAAGATACCAGCAGTCCCCGTCCCCGGTACCAGGTGGTCCTCATCGATACCATCGGGGAACTGGGCCGGATCTATGCCGTGGGGGATGCGGTCTTCGTAGGCGGCAGTCTGATCAACCATGGGGGCCACAATGTACTGGAACCCGCCGCCCACGCCAAACCCATCATCGTAGGGCCCAGCATGTCCAACTTCAAGGATTCCTTTGCCCTTTTGAGCAAGGTGGGCGCCTGTGTCCAGATCCATGACGGCAAAGAGATGACGGACATGTTCCTGAAGATCTTCCGGGACGATGGCCTGCGGAAAAAGATGGGGGATGCTTCCCTCCAGGTGATCCGGGAAAACCGGGGCGCCGCCGTGCGGACCATTGGCTACCTGAAGGAGCTGCTGGAACTCACCGCCACCGAAAGCATGGTGAATACCCACTACAAGATCAATACCCGGAACATCAATGATGAAATCAGTCCCCGGATGCGTCCTGGGGATGCAGTGACCCAGTACCTGATCCAGCTTTCCCACGGCGAGGACAACGGGATCCTGGACTGGTGCGTCCTGGCCTTCCTCCGGGTGCTGTCCGTGCTCTATGAAGCAGGGGTCCGGCTGAAGCTATTCTGTTACAATGCGGGGATCATGCCCCGGACCAAACTGGACTGCTGCGTGATCAGCATCGGGAACATCACCGTAGGGGGCACCGGCAAGACCCCTACCGCCCAAAAAGTGGCCCTGATGATCCAGAAAATGGGCTATCGGGTAGTGATCCTGAATCGAGGCTATCGGTCCCATTGGGAAGAAAAGATCGGGGTGGTATCCGACGGCAAAAAGATCTATATGACCGCCTATGAAGCAGGGGACGAAGCCTTCCTCATGGCCAAGCAGCTCCCGGGCATCCCGGTGGTCATCGGGAAAGAACGGGCCATCACCGGCCAGTTCGCCGTGGACAAATTCCAGGCGGAAGTGATCATCCTGGATGACGGCTACCAGCACTGGCAGCTGTACCGGGATCTGGATGTGGTGCTGGTGGATACCCTGAACATGTTCGGCAACGGCTGTATCCTGCCCCGGGGCACCCTCCGGGAGCCTCTCAGCAACCTGAGCCGGGCAGGACTTTTCCTCCTGACCAAATGCGACCAGAGTTCCCCCATTTCCCGGGCTACTCTCTGTGATACCCTGCACAAATACGCTCCGGCGGCACCCATTGCCGAGAGCATCCACAAACCCTGCGACTATATCGAGATCGCGGACTGGTACAAGAACGATATGACCAAGGCCCTGCCTTTGGAAGCCCTCCGGGGCAAGCATGTGATGGTGTTTTCCGCCATCGGCAACCCCTCCTCCTTTGAGCAGACCATGACCGCTGAAGGGCTGAACATCGTGGAAGCCATCCGGTATCCGGACCATCATGATTACGGCATGGTGGAAATGCAGTACATCATGGACCGGGCCATCAGCCGAGGGGTCAAAGCCCTGGTCACCACTGGGAAAGATGCAGTGAAGATCCCCACAGAATTCATTTACCTCCACCGGGATGTGCCTTTGTATATTTTGGATATGGAGATTCAGATTACTAGCGGCGAGAAAGCTTTTGTAGATACCATCAAAGCTGCTATTAAAAAGGAGAAACCATCAAAATGAAAGTATTGTGTGTAATTCCGGCCCGTTACGGTTCTACCCGCCTGCCGGGGAAACCCCTGGCCCTGATCCATGGCAAACCCGTGATCCAGCGGGTCTATGAACGGGCAGCGCTGGCCCGGATCCCTGATGAAGTGCTGGTGGCCACCGACGACCAGCGGATCCTGGATTGTGTCAATGCCTTCGGCGGCAGGGCTGTCATGACTTCAGCGGACCACCCCAGCGGCACGGACCGGCTGGCAGAAGTGGCCCTGAACTTCGAGGATGTGGATGTGATCGTCAATGTCCAGGGAGATGAACCTATGATCCCGCCCCAGGTCATTGACGACCTGGCCCAAGCTTTTGGGGAGAATCCCGATTTGGAAATGGCGACCTGCAAGACCGAAATGAAACCAGAAGACTACCAGAACCCCAATGCGGTGAAGGTGGTCACGGACCAGAACGGCTATGCCCTTTATTTTTCCCGGAGCCTGATTCCCTATCCCCGGAATGCAGAACCGGAAGTGAAAGTGTGGAAACACATCGGCATCTACGCCTACCGGCGGGATTTCCTGCTGAAATTTGCGGCTCTGCTGCCCACACCCTTGGAACGGGTGGAAGGACTGGAACAGCTCCGGGCTCTGGAGAACGGGGTGAAGATCAAAGTCCTGGCTACGGATTTCCAGGGGGTGGGCATCGATACCCAGGCCGATCTGGATCGGGCCAATGAAATCTTTGCCAAACTGGACGCGGAAGGAAAGGAGTAATCCATGGAAATCGTCAAGATCGGACCCTACCAGGTGGGACAGGGCCATCCTCTGCTCGTCATGGCCGGCCCCTGTGTGCTGGAAGGCTATGAACGGAGCCTGGCCATCGGGAAACGGGCCAAAGCCATCTGTGAGAAACTGGGCCTGCCCTATGTGTTCAAAGCTTCTTACGACAAAGCCAACCGTTCTTCCCTGGATTCCTTCCGGGGACCGGGCCTGGAAGAAGGACTCCAGATCCTGGCCCAGATCAAGAAAGACCTGGGAGTGCCGGTGATCAGTGATGTCCACGAGACCTGGCAGGTAGAAAAAGCGGCAGAAGTCCTGGACATCATCCAGATCCCGGCCTTCCTATGCCGGCAGACGGACCTCTTGGTGGAAGCCGCCCGCAGCGGCCGGGTGGTCAATGTGAAGAAGGGGCAGTTCCTGGCCCCTTGGGATATGAAGAATGTGGTGCACAAAGTCACCGGGTCCGGCTGCCGGAACCTGATGCTCACCGAGCGGGGGGTCAGCTTCGGCTACAATACCCTGGTGACGGATATGCGCAGCCTGCCCATCATGCGGGATCTGGGCTTCCCGGTGATCATGGATGTGACCCACAGCGTCCAGATTCCTGGCGGCCAGGGCACCAGCTCCGGGGGCCAAAGCAAATTCGCTCCCCATATGGCCCGGGCTGCGGCAGCAGTAGGTGTGGATGGGCTCTTCATCGAGACCCACGATAATCCGGCAGAAGCCCTCTCCGACGGCCCCAATATGATCGCCTTGGATGATCTGGAACAGGTCCTGGCCGATGCCAAAGCCATCGACGCCATCGGGCGCAGGGAGGCATGACCCATGTTTGAAAAAGCCAAAGAAGCACTGCAGATCGAAGCAGATTCCATCTTGGAACTGCTGCCCCGGGTGGATGACCATTTTGGTGCAGCCTTGGAGATGATCCTCCACTGTAAGGGACGGATCATCGTCACCGGTATGGGCAAATCCGGGATCATCGCCCGGAAAATCGCTGCCACCCTGGCCAGCACCGGTACGCCAGCCTTCTTCCTCCATCCGGCGGAAGGCATCCATGGGGATCTGGGCATGGTCACGGAACAGGATGTGGTCCTGGCCCTCTCCAACAGCGGAGAGACCGGAGAAGTCCTGAACATCCTGCCTTCCATCCGGCGGATCGGGGCCAAGGTCATCGCCATGGTGGGGAATCCGGAATCCACCCTGGCAAAAAATGCGGATATCGTCCTGAATGTGGGGGTCAAGCGGGAAGCCTGTCCCCTGGGTCTGGCCCCTACCAGCAGTACCACGGCTGCCCTGGCCTATGGGGATGCTTTGGCCATGGAACTCCTCAGCGCACGGAAGTTCACGCCGGAGGAATTTGCCATTTTCCATCCCGGGGGCAGCCTGGGCCGGAAACTTCTCCTTACCGTGGATGATGTGATGCACAAGGGGGATGAGAATCCGCTGGTGCCTGCCGATGTGAGTGTGAAGGACGCCCTGTTCATCATCACTGATAAAGGCGTGGGCGCCGTATCCGTGGTGGATCAGGACCAGCACCTCCAGGGACTTCTGACCGACGGAGATATCCGCCGGGGCATCGCCAAGGATCTGGACTGCCTGAACCGGCCGGTTTCGGAAATGATGACGAAACATCCCAAGACCATCCTGGACCACAAACTGGCCGCCGAAGCCCTGCATCTCATGGAATCCAATAAACCCCGGCCCATCACTGTCCTGCCCGTCGTGGATCCGGACAACAAAGTGGTCGGCTTGCTGCATATTACCGATCTGGTACACCAGGGAGTGGTATAAATGATTACAGAAGAACAACTTGCCAAGATACGCCTCCTGGCCCTGGATGTGGATGGGGTCATGACGGACGGCAGCATCATCATCGGACAGGAAGGCGAACTGTCCAAGCATTTCGACGCCCGGGACGGCATGGGCATCAGCCTGGCCCTGCGCCATGGCATCCAGGTGGCCCTGATCACCGGCCGCCACAGTGAGATCGTCCTCCACCGGGCCATGGAACTGGGCATCAGTTCCGTCTATGAGAATGTGATCTACAAGGGGAAAGTGCTGGAACAGGCTTCCGGAGAACTGGGGATCCCCCTGGAAGAAACGGCCTTTATGGGAGATGATCTCAACGACCTGCCGGCTTTTTCCCGGGCGGCAGTCACCTTTGCTCCAGCCGATGCGGCACCGGAAGTCCGGGAACGGGCCATGCTGGTTTCTTCCTGCAGGGGAGGCCATGGGGCTATCCGGGACGTGATCGAACGGATCCTCAAAGCCAAAGGGCTGTGGGATGGGATCGTCCGGAGCTATGAAATCCAGGGACAGGGAGACAGACAGTAATGCTGTATGGATTTTTAAAGGGAATGAGCCATTTCCTGTCCCTGCTCCCTTACAAATTCGTAGTGCGGCTGGGACGGAATTGTGGTAAACTATACTGGCATATCGCCAAGAAACAACGGATCCGGGCGGAAGAGACCATCCAGGAACGGATGGGAGTCACCCCCCGGGAGGCACGGGCCATCATCCACCGGCTGTTCCTGAACCTGGGGATGACAGCCATGGAGATCCTGTACATGCCCGCCTTGGACAAGGACAATATCCGGGGCCTTGTGAGTTTCGACCGGCCGGATATCCTCTGGGAAGCCTTGGCCAAGAAGCGGGGAGTGGTGATGCTGGCCTGCCATATGGACAACTGGGAATGGTTGGGAGCGGCCCTTGCCCTCAACGGCTTTCCCCTCAGTGCGGTGGAAAAGCCCCAGCCCAATCCAGTCTACAGCGATTTCCTCAATGAACTGCGCCGGGGCGTGGGACAGGAAATCTTTGCCCGGGGGACCAACGAGATCCTGGGCTGCGCCCGGGCCATGAAAAAGGGCCGGATGCTGGGCCTCATCGCCGATCAGGACGGAGGTTATCACGGCATCTTCGTCCCCTTCTTCGGGAAAATGGCTTCCACCCCGGAAGGACCTGCCTATTTCGCCCGGAAGTTCAAAGCCCCGGTGGTCCCCATCTTCATGGTGCGCAAACCCAGCGGCTATGGCCACCAGGTGTTCGTGAAAGAACCCATTTACTATGAAGATACCGGGAATCAGGAAAAAGATGATTATCGGATTACCCTGAAAATGACCCAGGAAGTGGAAAAGATCATCCGCCAATATCCGGACAACTGGATCTGGTTCCAGCACCGCTGGAACACTCCCTGGAACGGTTAAAGAAAGGATGCCTTCATGCACGCAGAAAAACGTACGCTGCTGGTGATAGCAGCCGCTGTGCTCCTGATGGGAGGCGTCATTGCCTGGCTCCTGAGCAGCAAGCCCACCACGGGCCCTGTGAAGGACAACGGCAAAGACGTGCTCCAGGAAGTGAACGGTTCCACCATCCAGGAAACGAAAAACGGGAAAAAAGTCTGGGAACTGACGGTCCAGTCCATGCTCTACGACAAGAAATCCCAGATCAGTCATATGAAAGGCATCAAAGGGACATTCTATCAGGAAGACGGCCGGAGCATGACCGTCACAGCCGATGAAGGGGAAGTCCACATGGATTCCAAGGACGTAGTCCTGACCAAGAATCCCCATGGCACCACTTCCGACGGAGGCGATGCGGTGGCCGACAAATTTACCTGGATCAACAAAGACCAGACCGTGGTGGGAGAAGGAAACGTCCAGCTGAAGAAGGGCGATACCACTGCCACGGCCCAAAAGGCCTCCTTCAATGTGGCCTTGGACCATGCCAAACTGGAACAGGATGCACACGTACAGAAGGGAGAATTCTAATGCTGAAAATAAAGAAGATTGCAATGCTGGGTCTCCTGGCAGGCCTTCTGTCCGTTACCTCTGCCTGTTGGGCGGCGTCCTCCATTACCGGGGACCAGGTGGAGTATGATTTCAAGACCGGCCAGGCCGCTGCGGTGGGAAATGTGAAGATCCGCCATGACGACGGCACCGCCAGTGCGGAAGAAGCTGACTACAACACCAAGACTGGGGAAGGGAAGCTCACTGGGTCCGTGGTGGCCGACCAGAAGGATGCCCACCTGACCAGTTCCGAACTGATCATCAAAAAACAGGGGAAATTCCTCTCTGCCATCGGCAACGCCGTACTCCGGAAAGAGGACAAGACCCTCCGGGCTGCTCAGGTGGATTACGATTCCGATGCCCAATTCGCAGAGACCATCGGTTCCTGGGCTCAGCTCACCATGGATGACGGATCCAGCCTGGATTCCGCCAACATGAAGTACAATATGGCTACCGGCATCGCCAATGCGGACGGCAATGTGAGGCTGATCAGCCCCCCTCGGAACCTGACTGCCCGGGCGGACCGGGCCATCTACAATACGAAAGAAGCGGACGGGACCATCCGGCTCATCGGCCATGCCACCGCCACCCAGAACGATGATACAGTCAGCGGAGATACCCTGACCATCACCGGTGCCGGAGGAAAAGTGGCCATGGGCGAAGGGAATGTGAAAATGGTTGTGGTTCCCCAGGACAGCACCCCTAAAGAGGCAGAAACCGGAGCACAGCCGGTGTTCAGCCTGGCAGGGATGGCCAATGTGCCGGAATTCCTGTATAAGTTCTACAGTTGGCCCGGCCATCTCATGACCATCGGCCAGACCGAAATTGGATAAAGGGAGTCAAGAGTGAATATACGCGCGGAAAAACTGGTAAAAGAATATGCCGGACGGCGGGTAGTCAACGAAGTCAGCCTGGAAGTGGAGCAGGGGACCATTGTGGGGCTCCTGGGACCCAACGGCGCCGGGAAGACCACTTCTTTCTACATGATCGTGGGTCTGGAGCATCCGGATACCGGCCATGTGTATTTGGATGACGAGGATGTTACCGCTCTTCCCATGTACAGACGGGCCCTGAAGGGCATCGGCTATCTGCCCCAGGAAGCTTCCATCTTCCGGAAGCTGACGGTGGAAGAAAACATCATGGCCATCCTGGAACAGATCGAACCGGACAAGGCCAAACGGCTGCAGAAGATGGAAGACCTGATCCAGGAATTCCACATCGATCACATCCGGAAAAGCAAGGGCAGCGCCCTGTCCGGGGGCGAGCGGCGGCGGGTGGAGATTGCCCGGGCCCTGGCCACGGATCCCGGATTCATCCTCCTGGATGAACCTTTTGCGGGCATCGACCCCATTGCAGTTGCGGATATCCAGGTGATGGTGGCTCATCTGGCCAAACGGGGCATCGGGGTGCTGATCACTGACCACAACGTCCGGGAAACCCTGAGCATCGTGGAACGGGCCTATATCCTCAGCAGCGGAAAGATCCTGGTGGAAGGCACCAGCCAGCAGGTGGCCCAAGACCCCGTGGCCCGGGAATTCTACCTGGGCAAGAATTTCAGAATGTGAGGCTGCCCATGTCCATCTTAGATAAATACATTTTAAAACAGATGATGCAGCCCTTCCTGTTCGGGGTGGCTGCCTTTTCCACCATCTTCGTGGCCAGTTCCTTCCTGTTCCGGGTGACCCAGTACATCACCCAATACGGGGCTTCCTATTCTTCCTTGATCCGGCTGTTCCTGTGCCTCATGCCGGAAGTGATCAACTACACCTTCCCTATGTCCATGCTGCTGGCGGCTCTTCTCACCATGGGGCAGCTGTCCAGCAACAGCGAGATCACCGCTATGCGCAGCGGGGGGCTCAGCTTCCGCCGGATCGCCGCTCCCATCCTGGCTGCCGGCTTCGTGGTGAGCCTGTTCTCCGTGGTGTGGGCGGAAAAGGTTGTGCCTCCTGCCAAAAGTGAATATGAACGGATCATCAAAGTGGAGATCAAACGGGATACCAAACCCCGGACCCAGGACCATGTGCTGATCAAACAGGTGTCCAAGGGCCAGTTGGTCCGTCTCACCTATGCCCGGACCTTTGACGAAAAGCAGGGGATGATGAAGGACATCACCATCGAGGATTGGGACAACGGGAAAGTGGCCCGGATCCAGCGGACTCCTCAGGCCAAATGGACCCAGGGGACCTGGATCATGGAAGGGGGCACCATCACCGACCTGACCGGCAAAGACGGGGTGGCTCGGACTATGACCTTCGACAAACAGGTGCTGCCCATCAGCGAGACCCCCAAGGCCATCACCCTGGACCAAAAAGATCCGGACCAGATGACCATTGGGGAACTGAAGATGTACATCGACATCCTGAAGCGGCAGTACATGCCCACCAGCAAGTATGAGATGGAAATCTACCGCCGGTTCACCGTGCCTCTGGCCAGCTTCTTCTTCGCCCTGATCGGGGTGCCCCTGGGGGTCCAGTCCCAGCGGACCGGGGCTTCCATGGGCCTGGGCTTTTCTGTGGTGATCATCTTCATCTATTATTCCATCATGACCTTCATGACTGGTCTGGGCCAAGGCGGCGTGATCCCGCCCCTTTTGGCCGCCGCCACCCCCAACCTCCTCTGCGGAGCCTTCGGGTGCTGGATGATTTATAAAAAGGATAATGTATAGCAAAAAAGCTGCCGGAAGGCAGCTTTTTTGCGGTCGCGGGATAATGAAACGTGAACTTTTGTTCACGGTATGATATAATAAATGCCGTATATTGACAAGCAGCCGTACCTCCGGCTGCCCCAACAAAGCCCGCGACCCGCGACCTGTGGCTCGCGACCCTGCCAAGGAGGGAATTCCCATGCTTCTCATCACTGCCGTCGATGCTTCCGGCGGCCTTTTGTTCAATCATCGGCGCCAGAGCCAGGACCGGCTCCTGCGGGCCCGTATCCTCGATCTGACGGGAGATGCACCCCTGTGGATGGATCAATATACGGCCAGCTTGTTCGACCCGCCAGCCGCCAATATCCGCGTAGCAGAGGACTTCCTGGAACAGGCCGGACCCGGGGAATACTGTCTCTTGGAAGACCGGAACGCGGCTCCCTATCTGGAAAAAATCGAGAAAATCATCCTTTATCGCTGGAACCGGGCCTATCCCGGAGACTTTTTCTTCGACATCGACCTGGATCAGGGGTGGCAGAAGGTCTCCGCGGCAGATTTTGCCGGATCCTCCCATGACAAGATTACAGAAGAGGTGTACATCAAATGAAAAAATTCACTGCGTTTCTCTCCGCTCTCCTGGTTTCCCTGTCCCTCCTCCTTTCTGCCTGCGGAGCTGCCAAACCGGCGGCCAATCAGGGGACTCCCAAAAACAGCACCAAAGTCACCCAGAAAGTGGGGAAGGATCAGCCTTCCTTTGACCTTTCTTCCATTCCCGCCTTCACCAACAAGCCCTATGTGGTGCTGAACAACAATGTGCCCGCTTTCCCCGATAAGGATAAGACCAAAAAGTCCTTTGAGCACTACAGCAATCTGGACAGCCTGGGCCGCTGCGGCCCCGCCTATGCCAATGTGGGCCGGGAGACCATGCCCACCCAGAAGCGGGGCCCCATCGGCAATGTGAAGCCTACCGGCTGGCAGACCGTGAAATACGAAGGCATTGACGGAAAATACCTGTACAACCGGTGCCATCTCATCGGCTACCAGCTCACGGCGGAAAACGCCAATCCCAAGAATCTGATCACCGGCACCCGGTATCTGAATGTCACCGGCATGCTGCCCTTTGAAAACATGGTGGCCGACTACGTCAAAGAAACCAATCACCATGTACTGTACCGGGTGACGCCCATTTTCCAGGGCAGTGACCTGGTGGCCAGGGGCGTCCAGATGGAAGCTTGGAGTGTGGAAGACAAAGGGGCCGGCATCCAGTTCAACGTGTTCGTCTACAACAACCAGCCCGGCATTACCATTGATTATAAGACGGGGAAGAGCCGGAAAGGGTGATCTGATTTTTTGACTGTGAAACCCGCAGGCCGGGAAGGGCGTGCCTTTGGCGCGCCCCTCGGATAATAGAGTTGTACCAGATATTCCCTTTTATAGTG
>OKSF01000111.1_pt1 | contig 71713 bp, 65 predicted proteins | sample 1606061 | NCBI WGS metagenome assembly OKSF01 (sample SAMEA3541567, study PRJEB24748) | human gut metagenome | biome: human gut; feature: human-associated habitat; material: faeces | place: China | collected 2012
TAAATGCCGAATCTGAACCTCCTTTTAATTTCATGAAATAAATCAGTCCCGCAATGATGACCGCACACAGACAGATGATAATGACAATAAATATTTTATTTTTTCCTGTATGTTCTTTCATCTGTTTCCTCCTACTCAAATGTAATATCTACATTCAGATTGCTGAGATCATATCGATCCGGTCCTACTCCATGTGCATCAAATTCCAGCGTCAGACTGTCCACATCAATCTTGCTTCCGGTCGTAAGTGTATATTCACAGGTAATCGTTTTACCGTTTTTCTTCTTCAGATCCTCCGTATTTTTCTTCCACTCTGTGTGATCCTTATTATCGGATTTCGTATGGTAGGAAATTCTCAGATCTGAATAACCATCTTTTACCATTTTAATCTTGTAACTAATCCTAATCCTCATCTTTGAATAATTCTGATGTACTGCATTATAGGAAATATTCTTCATATTCAAATGATATCTTGCCGGATCCAGTCCACTGTCTCCGGTTGTCTTTACAGAAGTCTGATTACCGTCTACATAATAAGTAAATCTGGTATACTCATGTTTATCTGTCACACGATATGTATTGCCGGAATTTGATGGTCTGTAAGAATATTTTTGGTTCGCTTTCCAGCTTGCGTATAAGGTAATATTTTTTGCGTCCTGAAGCTGCAGCTCTTTCGTACTCATGTCAAATGCTGTGTTGGATCCTTCTTTTTTCCAGCCTTTGAACTCCCAGCCGTAACGAGTCGGATCTGACGGGAACTGGTATTTATCACCGTATTTTGTCTTTCTGACTGTCTTCGCTCTTCCGTCACCATAGTCAAATGTAACATTGTACACATTTGCCTCCCATTCCGGATAGAGTGTCACAACGCCTCCATTCACATCGGTCAGCTTCGACACCTTCTGTCGGTCAGAGTAATAAGTCTTCTTGCCCTTCTTATCCACGGTGTACCATCTCTTAAAGGAGTGGCCTTTGCATGTAAATCCGCATTTTGGAAGTGTTACATTTTCCGTGTAATTGACCGTCTTGGCTGCCATGGAACCTTTTGCCTCCGTACCGCTTAAGATAAATGTAATCTGATATGTATTCTCTCTCCAGTTCGCCTTATACTCCCGTTTTTCTATAGAGCCCTGTTTTACAGACACATTGTCACTTACTCCTGTAATTTCGGTTCCACTCCAGCCTGTAAATGTATATCCGGCGCGGACTGGATTTTTCAGTTTAAATACGGTGGTGTCCACGTTGTAAGTCGTCGGATTCTTCTCCCCGGACTTCATGCTTCCGCCATTTAAGTCATAAGTAATCTGGTATGTCTCCCGCTCCCATATTGCTGTGTAAATATGGCTTTCGGCCGGCATAGTCGTCGGAAGGTTATCGACTTTCTTGCCATTCTCACTCCAGTTTTTGAAAATGTATCCTTTTCTTGTCGGATTTTCTGGTGCATTTATCTTGTCGCCGTAATTTCCTTTGATTGGTGAAACAGACGTTCCTTCTCCTGTCTTGAACTGAAGGGTATATTCCATCTTCAGCCACTGTGCCTTATAGGTAAGGTCTTTATCCGGTATCGTCATTTCAACGTCTTCGTCCCAGCCAAGGAACTGGTATCCGGTTCTTGCCGGCGCTTTCGGCACTGTGATATTTGCACCATAGCGTCCGGTCACGACGATCTTACTGTCGTCCTCACCCTTTTCTGCAGCGAATGTTCCGGAATCTGCGTCAAATGTGACTGTATGTACATTTCTCTTATAGTAGTACTTCACTGTCGTCTGTCCGTCTCCGGAAATGGTAACTTTCTCTGTCTTTGGTTCCTCGAAGCCTTTATATTTCATGACTTCTGGTGTCACTTCGCTATCCACAGCCGCCCGTGCATGACTGCTTTCTTTCAGCGTATAACCGTCACCTTGTACATTTTGCTGATAATGTTCTACTACATAGTTGACGATGTTTGCTTCCCATTTTGCATAGAGTGTCAGATCCTGATCCGGCATATTCGCTTTGTACTCTTTCGTACATTTTGCATCTGTATACCAGCCTGCAAATGCATAACCGGCTCTTGTCGGCTTCGGTATGGACATCTCATATCTTGCTTCTACCGTCTTATCTGTCTTACCATCGTAGTTCTTAAGCGTCAGCGTATGCACATTTCTTGTGTAACGGTAAATGACTGTTGTTCTTCCATCACCTTCGACTGTCACCTGCTGTTTCTCCGGTGCTGTAAATCCATCAAAGTTCTTTACTTCCGGTGTGACAACCGTATCCGTATCGGCGTTAAAGTTCTCCTGTGCTCCCAGCGAATATACGTCATCATTAGCATTTTGCAGACAATGCTTGACTGTGTAGTTTACACTCTGCACATCCCATTTTGCATAAAGTGTGATGTCACGTGCCGGAACCACTCCGTCAAATGCTTTTTTAAACTCTGCGTCTGTATACCAGCCTGCAAATGCATAACCGGCACGATATGGTTTTTCCTCCCATTTCTCGCCATATGCAAGTTCTTTTGTCTCGCTGTCATTACCGTTATTGTAATGGATCGTCACCTGATGGCGGTCACGCGTATATTTGTAATCTACATATGTGATTTCTCCATCGTCTACCACATCATAGCTAACCGGCTTTGGTGCTGTAAATCCTTCATACGCTTTTACTGCCAGCGTAAGATGTTCTCCTGTTTTAGCTGTGACAGTTTCTGTCTCTGCCAGATCATACTGCTCTGAATTGCCAATGGACTGTTGATAATGTCTCACCTGATAAGTCTTCATTCCGGCTTCCCATTTTGCATAGAGTGTCAGGTTATGTGCCGGCATGGTCGTCTGTACATACGGCTGTGTCAGTGCTTCGTCCGTGTACCAGCCTGCAAATGCATAGCCTGTCCGCGACGGAGTATTTGTAATATCTGCCTCATAGCGGACTTTTGAAGTCTTGTTATCTTCTCCATTATTCAGGACATAAGTCAGATTGTAGCTGTTCCGCATATAGTAATACTGGATATCCGGTCCACCCCAGCCATTTATCTGCCCTGTTTGAGCCTCCGGTGAAGTAAATCCTTCATACTGTTTTGGCTGCGGAGTCACTTCTGATTCTGTCAATCCGCTTAATACTTCTTCCTCAAATAAATCAAAGCCGTCTACAGATTCTTTATAATGATAGACAGTATAGCTGCTCATCACTGGTGTCTGTTTTGCATAGAGCGTCAGATCTTTGTCCGGCATGGTTCCATCGAATCGATTGTTGAAATCTTTATCTGTATACCAGCCTTCAAAGCGATATCCACTCCGGAGCGCTACTTCTGTAATTGCCGCACCAAATGGCATTCCGAATCCTTCCATATTATTTTCATCGACCCCACGGTCTACCAGCTTCAGCTTATGGATATTTCTCGCATACTTGTACTCAATAACTGTGTTGCTGTTTCCGTCCACTGTCGTGGTCTGTGTTTCCGGTGAAGTAAAGCCTTCGTAACGCTTCACGTCCGGCGTCACTTTATCTTCCGGATATGCCGCAAAGACTTCCTCTTCATATAAGATATATGGATCTTCTTCCACAACCGGTTTATCTGTGTCCGGATACTCTTCTTTATCTCCACCCGGTTTTTCTTTTTCTGCATCTGGCAGTTTTTCTAGCAGATGCCGGACTGTATAGTTGACTTTCTGCTTCTCCCATTTTGCATAGACCGTCATATCTTTTGCCGGCATCGTCTGGCCAAATGCGTTCTCACATGCCTCGTCTGTATACCAGCCTTCAAATACATAGCCTTTTCTTGTCGGCATCGGTGATGCAATCTTGTCACCATATCTTGCCGTCACTTCTGTCTGGTCTGATTCTCCGCCTTTTGCATCGAAGGTCAGTTTGTACTCATTCAGATCATAGTACACTTTCAGTACAAGACTGCCATCTGCCTTGATCGTTCCCTTCGGCAGTTCACCTTTTAAGTGATAGACTTTCTCGTCAAGATCTGCTGCTTTTGCTGTGACTTCCTCTCCCATCTGTCCGGTCAGAGCCGCAGTCTCGCTTAAGCTGTATCCGCTGTTATCCGTATTCTGCACGTAGTATTTCACGGTATAAGTAATGCCTTCCAGTGCTTTCCATTTTGCAATGTAGGTCTTATTCTCAGATGGAACTTCCTTTGGAACCCCAGCGCCTTCTTCGTCCTCCCAGCCAAGGAATTCATATCCCGGTCTGTAGACTGCCGGTGTCGGCATCATGGTTCCATACCGGTAATTTCCGTCTGCAATCACTTCTGTCTGAGTTCCATTCTCCGTCTCTTTTTCGGACTTGAATGTCTGTGTATATTTATTTCTTGCATAATAATAATTGATGACCAGACTGCCGTCTGCTTTTACAGTCTCCGTAAGCTGCGGCGGTGTTACAAATCCCGTACGCTCATTTGGAACCGGGCTTACTTCCTCTTCCGTCCTGCCATTCATTTTCACCGGAGTCTGCGCTTCATAGGTTCCATTCGTTCCTTCTATATAATCTACGACTGTATAACCCACATCGGCTGCTTCCCATTTTGCATAGACAAGTCTGTCTTCTTCCGGCATGGTTTCCGGAATTGTGTATGGAATGGTAAGATCCATGTCCTCATACCAGCCGGCAAATGTGTATCCGAGTCTTACCGGATCTTCCGGCTTCTTGATCTCTGCGTTATATTTTCCGGTAATTGCATCGACGAAAGATCCGCCATTACTCTGGAATGCAATATAGTAACCATCTCGCAAGCGGTCCCAGTGAAGCTTGATCTTTCTTGCACATGGCTTCGTATTAAAGGTACCTTCCTGGTTTTTCCATGTAATGATCATCTCACCGTCCTGCTCCGGCTCATCACCTGGATTTACACGGATAATATTGGTCGCCGGATCATACGTAAACGCACTGTTCGTCATGGAAATGTTGAAATACTTTGTATCATCTTCGTAAATCTTCTCGTAATATTTTCCGTCGTCCAGTCCGGTCTTCATATCCATGTACTGCATCTTGAAATATTCATCCGGGATCTGAACCGACTGAATCTCCCGCTTCATATTAATCTCGGCAACCTTATCCTGAGTATAAGCAAAATCCAGTACATTTTCCAGAACACCTACCTTATAAAGCGGCCACTCATTTTCGTAAAGTGTCGGATTATAGGTAAATGCATTGGACAGTGCCTGTGCCTCGAACTTCACTTCCAGATAAATACCGATTTCCAGATACATAGCTCCCATAGCACGGCTGCTTCGTCCTGCCGATGCCGTATACTTCAATTCGTAGTAGAGGTAACCCCAGACCTGTGCATAACCGCCCACATCCGCCGAGATACCGACACTGGCGATGGACGTTGATAATAATCCCACACGCACCGTCAGTCTCACACCGGCTTTGATGCCAAGAGTTCCCATAGCATATGCCGTAAATTCATACTGCTCCTCTACCAGATCTATCGTATCATTGGTCGCCGTCCGCTCTTTGACCCGTACACAGAAGACATACTCTTTCGCATTCTTATACCAGTACGTCATTCCGATGGAAATGTTCACATTTGCGGAAACAACGAATTCCAGCTTCACCTGAATATCAATGATCAGAAGCACACGGAAATGCTGGTCTACCAGCGGACGCTTGTAGATTTCCACCCAGTCTGCCTCGTCTGCCAGAAGTTCCGAGTACCTCTCTGCCAGAGACTTGGATACGGATATTTCATCTCCGCCACTGACGAGACCTGATGTAGAATTTAGATAATCCTCGCCATTCTCCATCATATTCTTCAGCTCTTCGGTAATCTTGTTGACACCTTTTCGTAATTTCGAACTGGAATCAGATACTGGGTTTCCGGTTTCTGCAGTCTTGAAGTTGACATTCAGTCCGATTCCTGTGTATTCATATAATTCCAGAGATGCCGTTACGCGGTAATCTGCAATGTACGGAATAAATCCCCATGTTTTCCACACGGCTGAACCGTCCACATCGATGGATACTCGCACTTCCTGTTCAAATGTCGCCGTGATCATGATCTCGATGTCTGCGCCTCGGTTCACATGAACTGTAATCGGCACGCCGATCTCCAGTGCAAGCCTTAGTCCACTCACATCTCCGTCAAAATGTTTTAGTGTCGTGCCAAGATTTGCTTTTACCGTCGGTACTCCTAATTCCACACGGGAACCACCTACCCCGCCTGCGGCTCTTGCCTTTCTCAACTGGCCATAGCCCTGGCTCTGAACCATGATGTCTGCATTCATATCTTCCTTGAGAGATTCCTGAAGCTCCTCAAAAGATTCTGTCTCCATTGCCGCATCGGCAACTCTTTCTGCCACTTCGGATGCAAATCCGCTGTCTACTGCCTGTGTCTCAATATCCTCTTCCAGCGCCTGCACATCGGTATCTTCCAGAAGGTCCTCCCCTTCTACATTTTCCTTTTGGTACACGTCCATAGTCCGGCGCATATCTTCTTCGCTCACAGGTATATAGCTTACTATGTATTTTCCTTCTGATAACAGAACACTCGTAATCTCTCCATAGAGAGACACGGTTCCGCTTTCATTTTCTCCCATTGTACCTGTGTAAATTGCCAGATAATCGCCCTCATCTACGGTTGTCTCACTGTCCAGATCCATAGCCTGGCTCATAGCATCATCACCAAAGGTCAGGTCACTGACATTAATCGTTACACTGTTATTATCCGGGTCACCGTCCTGATCTTTGTCCATAGAAAGCGGCAGCACATCCGGCATAAAGAGCACGTCTTCCGGTCTGGAGCCGCGATATGTATACTTGTCCCCGTCTGCTCCTGTAATCTCGATAAATGACACATCACTGTTGTCACCAGAGGACATATCCATGGTCGGGATCACATCACCGGAATAAATTGCGACCTGGTCGCCGACTTCTAACTGCTTCTTATAAGTAAATGTTCCGGTCGTATCACTGCCTTCTTCGGTCAGGGAACCGTCTGTTCCAATCGTCATTGCCGCGATTGAAACTTCCTTAACTTTCTTTCCATTTACAGTCAGATTGGAAAGCTCTTTCTTATGAATATACTTGATTTCTTTATTTAACTCTACATTTTTGACTTCTTCGCGGTAGACCGTAAAATCATAGACACGGATCGTCGGGTCAAATCCTGTAAAATATAACGCCTTTTCCTGAAGCTCCAGCTTATAGGCTGCCCCCGGTGTCCATCCGTTCGGATTGCTGATTGTAAATGTATGGTCTGCTCCTTCGGTCACATCTACCGTAACCATTTCGGAAGAATCTGTCACATTTTTTATCGTGAAATTTTTTCGCACCTGATCAGGCGTCATGGCAGCACTTGTATCCGTCATCGGAATCGTAAAATCAGTTGCCACATCATTTGCTCTGGCATAAGTCGCCATGGACACTTCTTCCATCGGCTGGTTGTCTGCATAAGAGGCATACAATGTCACATCACTCAGAAGACGGTCCTTACTGTCCACATATCTGGTGCATGCTTCATCGTAACACCAGCCAAGAAATGTACTGGACTTTTTCACCGGTGCCGGCAGATCTTTCAGAATGGTTCCTGCCTGATACTGCTCCTGTGTTACTGTGATCATCTGATTTGCCTGCTGCGGATTCTTCTTCGTGATAGTTCCGCCATTTGTCTCATATGTAATGTTGTACGTTGTATCCTGAAATGCAATGTCAAAAGTCAGATGATCTGTATAATCACCTGTATAGTTCGGTTTATCCAGAATGTTGCAGTTATATTCCTGCTGCTTATGGCTCTCATCTTTCGTAAGACTTGCGACAACCGAACCATTTTCCAGTGCCGAACCACTCTGCGGATTTCTCAATTCATATGCAAGACTATGTAATCCACTCTTTAATTTCCAGTCATTTTCAGACTGGACTGTCACGCTCACATGATCCTTGTCATATAATCCACCTGCATCCGCTTTTATCGTAAGCTTATCCCCATCCGCATTGACCGTCTGTGGAATATCCACATAGTAGTAGCGTTCCGTCCACTTTGCATAGAGGACAACACTGCCGGAATGATCCGCAGTGCTAAGCGAAGTAACCGGCTCTCCGTTAAACTCCTCATTATCATACCAGCCGGCAAACTCATATCCCGCTTTTGTGATCTGCTCCGCTCCCGGAAGTTCTGTCACCGGCTCATCGTAATTAGACGGAGCCGTGTAACCTTCCGCAAACGTTCCTCCATTTTTCTTATAGTCAATGCCGGATTCCTTCCGCACATTCGAACCCTGAGACGTTCCTTCCTCCGATTGCGCAACCGGATTCTGCGCATTCGCGTCTTCGGCAAATGCTGTGACCGGCACTGATGTTGCAAATAGCACCGCACTCAAAATCATACTGACCAGACGTTTCTTCATATGTATTCCCTCCTCATTTTTCCCTCTGAAAACGAGTAATTATATGCTAAATTACATATATATTGTACCAAAGGAAATACATCTCTCACATGCCCGTTGAAAGCCAAAAAAGTGCCTGTTTTACAATTCCTTTTGTAAAACAGACACTTTTTCGTATCCTGTTATTCTATTGATTTACGAACTCTTTAATCTTATCGCGTTTATCAATCTGTAGTTTTTCCAGAATTCCGGAGACATAATGCTTCACCGTATTCACAGACAGTCCCAAATGTTCTGCAATCTCCTGGTTCGTCCAGTCACGGCACGCCAGCATGGCTATGGAAAATTCCAGCGGACTCAAAAGATCCGTCACTGCCTTTTGCATCTTGGGATTGTGAATCTTCATCCAGCCACGGCTGAATGCAAGTACACCATCTACAAGTTTCTTGTACATTTCCGGCTCTTTTTTCCGGATACAGACTTCCAAAACTCCCTGCAGCAGACCATGATACTCGATAAATGGTTCCATGAATTTGTCAAATCTTGCCCACTCCCATGCCTGGCTCACCGTCTGAATCGCCTCTTCTTGTTCTTTCAGATTGATCTGACACATTGCCTGCACACAGCCCAGATAAATCATGGAGATCGGGTATACTCCGTCTGCCATCAGAAATGCACCCTGCACAACACCTTTTGCCTTAGCATAATCCTGTCTCAGATAAATCTCATGCGCCAGAAGGCTCACCGCAAATAACCGCTGTCCGATTGGCAGATACGGAATGTACTGCTGAAGCGGCGGTGTTCCTTCCTCCGGCGGTATATGAAGGAATATGCTGATTACATAAAATGCGAACAGGCAGGCCGCCTTTACATTCACAGGTACATCCTCCTGCATTGCCTGGGTCAAACACTGCTGTACATCTTCCCTTGTACGCTGTGCTGCCTGTGGATCTCCAAGTGTAAGATTCGCAAATGTATAAAGCATATCCGCCGATAGCCGGAGCATCACATCATCGTGATCCAGATAATCTTTTACCGTCTCCACACATTTTTCCGCCTGCGCCGAGAAGAAATAATATTCTCCCTGTGCAATCTGCGCCAGTTCCTTATCTTCTATTTTCTCAATTGCTTCTGCTGCTTTTCCCGATTGAAAGGCACTTCCAACCAAAGGAAGGATGACTCTGTCAGATATTTTCATTTCTTTCACCACTTCTTATAAAATTATATTTTCTGTCATTCAAAAATGCCTTTATCAATGAAACTTTTCTACATAATAATTCTGTATATCTGTTAAAATATACGCCTCATAATATTCTACCGGAATCTCCTGATTGTCTTCCAGACAATAGGAAATCGCTTTAATTCTCAATAAAGGCTGACTTTCGTCCCGTTCCAGTAACCGGCTCACCGACACATCTGCTGTTGTAGCTTCCAGTGTCTGTCTCACCCTGTACATATATGTCCCATAGAATGAACCAAGCACTTCATATAAAGACCGGTTATTGAAGTCAAAAAAATCTAACTTTTCAAATCTTTTTGCCGGTAATACTGCTGTATTTAAACTATACGGAATACCATCTGCATAATAAAGGCTGCGAATTTCAAAAATCTCTTCTCCTTCTTCTATCTGAAGTTTATCTGCCAGATACGCATCTGCTTCTTTTTTTTCTAAAGACAACTGCTTCTTGCCCGGCAACTTTCCTTCGTTCCTTACAGCCTCTGTAAAACTATAGATTCTTGATCTTTTCTGATCTGCCAGTTCTCTCACAAAGCAGCCCTTTCCCTTGATCCGGTACAAGATCCCTTCTGCACACAATTCATCAATTGCTTTTCTCACCGTCACACGACTTACTTTATAACACTGGCACATTTCATTCTCGGATTTGATTACCTGATTGGGTTTTAAAATATTATCTTTGATCTGTTCTTTTATCTCTTGCTTGATTATTTCGTATTTGGTCATCTTACTTTCCACCTGTTCGCCATAAAGAATAACTTTGGCTTATCGTTAACGCAAAAAGCCACAGATCTCATACTCACATGAAATCCATGGCCTTCTTGATCTTTTATTATTTTAACATAAAATCCTCTATTTTTGTCCGTTATTATGCAGTTTCTTTTGCAATTTTTCTCCAGTTCAGGAAACCGTATGTAGAGTTGATGAAGTTGATTGTCTTCATAATGATAATCAGCAGTGCAGAGGAATCTCCCTGCATAAATACCATGATCCACATCACAATTGAAAGTGCATTTACAATTGCCCACATTGCCCACTGCTCTGAGAAACGAAGCAGATACAGAAAACTTGCCACAACCGATACGACTGTTGTCAGAGAATCCATAAATGGAAGATTTCCACCCATCCATTTCAGAATCTGCATGTATCCGAGTACTCCAATAATTGTCACTGCTACTGTTGTGAGCATAATCTTTGGTGTCATCGTACGGAATTTTACTTCTCCACCCTTTGTCATGTTCTTCTTCCATGTGAAGATTGCAATGGCACTGACCGGAATTGAGTAGATCAAGTTGTACATGACCTCACCGTAAAGCGGAATACCCATACAGTTAATCGCATATAATGCACTGTTGATAATTGCAAAATACAGACCGGCAACTTTACCTTTTGCTCCAAGTACCAGGTTCAGACTACTTGTCAGCGTCATGACCAGCATAAACAGACTTTCTTTCTGAATTGCCCAGGCTACTGTCTGTACAATCAGTACAAATGCAAGCCATGCTTTTTCTTTCCAGCTCCAATCTGTAAAAAATTCTTTTATTTTATTCATTTTCCCATTCCTCCGAAATCTTCTGAAATTCCTCCAGGTCCATAACCGGTCCGGACGTTCCTACAATTGCCGCTGCCGTACGATTTGCAAGTAATACGGCATCTTCTACTTTCATTCCCTTTGACATTCCTGCAATAATTGCCCCGATATGACTGTCTCCGGCTCCTACAGTGTCCACAACATTGGTCTTAACAGATGCGACCCTTCTCATTTCTTTTCCATCATAGAACAAGGTTCCTTCTGCCCCAAGCGTAACAAATACGAGATTGCCACTCTTCTCATAAAGGGCTCTCACTGCTTCTTCTACATTTTCCTGCTGTGTATAACCCTTTGCTTCTGCTTCATTAATATGTAAGATTGGCTTTAATGCAAAAAGGTTTTCCATTGTTTCAGATTCGATTGCCGTAATCATCGGTCCCGGTGCGAAAAAGATATGCTTTTCTTCCACATTTTCCACTGTTTTCAACCATTGTGAAATGATTTCACCACTTTTTCCACAAACCTGATAGCCTGCGATGTAGATATTCTCATAGTTGTCCATGTCGATTTGCTCAAACCATTCCTTTTTGAAGTGGCATTCCGCTCCCTGCACTGTGATAAATGTTCTTTCTCCATCAGCCTCTACAAGACTCAGGCAATAACCGTTATCCTCTCCCGGTTCTTCAATCATCGGCTCATATCCTTTTTCCTTCATGCCTCTGCGGATAATATCTGCAAATGAACCGCTTCCCACCGGCACACACAAATCATGTTCACAGTTCAGATTTCTCAATGTGTTGGCAACATTGTACGCACAGCCGCCAACTACCGTTTTCGTCTCCTTGCAGGGAATATCCTCCCCACTCTTTGGGAGACGTTCAACCTTCATCATCAGATCAACAATCGCAGCTCCGACTACTAGCGTCCGCATCCCAACAGCTCCCTTCCTTTTTCAAGAATATTGATATACTCCTCAAAATCTGTCTCCGGGTTTTGAACTCTTAAAAGTTCTGTGTACTCTGGATTAATCTTTGAATAACCAACAAATGCCCCGCATATAGCTGTTGCCATTGCTCCGATTGTATCTGTGTCACCGCCAAGATTTGCACACATCAGACAACATTTATTTGGATCCTGTGTGTAATATGCAATGGAAACCGCTGCTGGAACAGATTCAATAATTCCAACTCCTGCCCCAATTACATCATAGATTTTCTTAGAAAATGCATCTTCATCATCTGCATATTCTTTTGCGATCTGAACACCAATCTTTACTCTCTCTGCAAGTCTCGGGCTGAATGTCTCACAACCTTTTTCGTATCCGGCTTCTTCTACAGAAAGAATATCACTTAACACCTGCTCGAAATCATCATTGACTATGGCAGACGCAACACCTTCTGCAATCATAGCTGCTCCGGCGATTGTAACATCACTTGTATGTGTTGCCTTGGAAACTCCGTGCACATAATCTATCAGTTCTTTTCTCTGATCTGGTGTAAAGAGGCAGCCGATTGGTGCAATTCTCATAGAACTTCCATTGGATAAAGCTTTGTTCGTTATCACGCTTGCATCTACCCCATCTCGAAAATTCGCCAGTGCAAGCTTAGAGGTCGGTCCTAAAATATTATTTTCAAATGCATTCTCTTTTTCAGCCCATTCCAGCATACGCTTTGCTATATCTGAAGCATTTGGCTCATAACCAGTTGCCTTCAATGAATCCAAAAGAACCATTGCCTGTCCAGTATCATCCGTGAACTGAGCTTTATTATAATTAAATGCAACATCATTCTCTTTTGGTCCGTCAATGAATTCTGTGATTTTTCCACCAAAGAATTTTCTTGCCCTTTCTCTGCCCCACAATTCTGCCGGCATTCCCATCGCATCACCAAGTGCCATTCCATATAATGCTCCGGCAATTTTATCTCTTAATTCCATGTTTCTTTGCTCCTTTCAAATACATCTTGATAGTACAGCTTGTATTATTTCTTGTTGCGTTTATTTTATACATGTCGGTTATTTATGTCAATATACTTTCATATTTTTACAACTTTTCAGCATTTTTGTCAATTTTCATCGTTTTTTGAATAAATACGAGTCCGATTTTTGTCTAAAATAACAACAAGCCGAATTCCTTAAAATCCGACTTGTTGTTATTTTGATTTCCCTGTAAAATAAACACTTTCCTTCATGCTCGATATTCATCTGTACCTGCACTGTTCTTATAAGCTTTCAGCTTTCTCATATTCTTCAATGATGCACTGATGTTCTTTAGTAGCTTTATCGTAATTGATTGCTACAAGTAAAATATTCCCTGTGTAATCCAAAACCGAAGACGGATATTTCTTCTCTTTTATCTGCTCCATTGCTGTCTGAGCATTTTGATTCCATTTTAATTCAACAATTAATGCCGGATAATCATTTTTATATTCCGGTTTAGGAATAAACACAAAATCTGCAAAACCACGCCCCGTTGGCAGTTCCCGTACTGGTTTAAAATAATACTGCATCGCACTTAAATATGCAATTGTCAGCACACTACTCAATGAATTTTCATTGTGATACTGAATTACTGATGCGTATTCATTATGAATTTTTTCAATTTGATTCGCGACTGCAACACTATCCATATCCAATGTTGCCTCCAGCAGATTTTCTGATTCCTGCTGGAACATGAGCATCTCATTCCATGGTTTACAATTGACTGCCGTAATAAGCTCCTGACGAATTTCTTCATTCGGAACAAAAGCCATTTTCTTTACCTGGTCATATCCCAGATACCCCAAATGAATCATGTAGGTCAACACATCGTCTTTACTCTGGATATTTACCGTATCATTTTTAAATGTTGCTGTGTTAACCTTGACTGCTGCCCCGGAAATCATCTCAATAATTGCCGTTTTCAGACCATCATAATTCATATTGATCAGTGGAACAATCGCTTCATAAGAAGCTGTTTCAGACCAGTAACTTTTATATTCACTATTCAACATGACACTTACAACAGCTCTCGGATTGTAGACCTGATAATCTCTCAACAGATAACCGTCATACCATCTTTTTACTTTTTCAAATTCCTGATGATATGATCCTGAAAGTTCTCTTACCTCTTCTTCTGTAAATCCAATGTATTGTGCAAGCTTACCCGGACTTAACATTGTAAATTCATCAAAATTATTCAATGCAGATTGCGTCTTTTCTTTTTTTATCGGCAAAATACCTGTCAGATAAGCCAGTTGAATATATTTTGTAGGCTCTGTCCCTTTAAAGAGTCCTCGTAAAAACCCTATATATTCATCTTGAATTTTTTGATCGGCCGCTTTGTCACGAATCAGGACATCCCATTCATCAATAATTACAATAAATTTTGTTCCGGTCTCTGTATTGATCTTCGATAATACCTCTGGTAATGATACAAGATTCTCTGTCAGCACATCAGGATAATATTCTTTTAATTCAGAAATTGTCTTTTCTGATATATAGGATACAATATTATCTGCTCCTCCTGCAGGTTCCATGCACCATTGAATGTCCACGTGAATCACATCATATTTATTTAAACGTTTCTCAAAATCTGGCGTTTTACTGATCTCCAAATTTGAAAACATTTCTTTCGAATCGCACCCTTTGCTATAATACGCCGTAAGCATATTAGCGGTAATTGACTTTCCGAATCTTCGCGGGCGGCTATTGCAGATATAGCCTTGTAACGTATTCATAACTTTGTTTGTATATTCCAGCAATCCTGTCTTATCAACATAAATTTCAGAATTAAGTGCAACTTGAAATGCTGAATTTCCAGGATTCACAAACATCCCCATATCTGCACACTCCTCTCTGCTATATAATAAATTCTTTCCATGTTTTCCTACAGTATAACATAAAAACATCGTATCCGGTACTGTGTTTCTATTTCGTAATCTTCAAAAAACGCCAGAACCGACATTTGCCGGAACTGGCGTTTCTTAATCCGAGAGCTTTTTATACTCCCATTTTATTCTTTTATCATTTTATGAATTATTTTCCTAGACTGTCACTTTTTTATCTTCCGACTTCTCAAGAAGTTTCTTAATTCCCTGAATTGCTACAAGCACTCCAAGGATTAACAGAAGTACTGCAAAGATAAGCTGCAATGTATTTCCAAAATCCAGTCCTGTTGTCATGAATGCCTTTGTAAGTTTTACAATTGTCATTCCAAGTGCCGTAAATGTAACTGCCATCATAAATACCATTGGTCCCCAGAGCATGAATCCCTGACGTTTTGTCTTCTTTAAGAATACTGCGCAGGCTACAAGTGCCAGTACAGATAACAGCTGGTTTGCTGAACCGAACAGTGGCCAGATTTCTGCATATCCGACTTTTGTCAGGAAATAAGCAAGCACCAGTGTGATGATTGTTGCAAAATACTTATTCGTTACTACCTTTAAGAAAGGACTCATATTCTCATCTTCCACATCTGAATCAATCCAGAACTCCTGGAATGACAGACGTCCGACTCTGGCTACTGAATCCAGAGATGTCAGTGCAAATGCAGATACTGCAAGGTTGATCAGTGTAAATACAAGTGAATGTGGCAGACCGATGACTGACAGGAAGTTCGCAATTGCTCCTGCGAAAATCTGTGGCTGAGTGGTCAGTCCCTGTGCTGCTGCCTCACCTTTTCCAAATGATGCAACGGCAATCAATGCCAGAACTGCAAGCATACTTTCCATTAACATGGCACCGAATGAAACCGGAAGCATGTTTTTCTCATTTTTAATCTGCTTGGAAGCAGTACCTGATGATACCAGTGAATGGAATCCTGAAACTGCACCACAAGCGATTGTCACAAACAAGATTGGGAACATATACTGCGGATTTCCATTTGCATCCGGTATCGAGAATGCTGTAAATGCTTCAAGATTACATGCCGGATTTGCAACAAACACGCCAATAACAGCACCAAGGATCATAAAAATCAACAGATAACTGTTCAGATAATCACGAGGTTGAAGTAATGCCCATACAGGTGTTACACTGGCAACTAAAATGTAAGCAAAAATAATAAGATGCCATATATCAAGACTTACATAGATTGGAAAGTTAAGTCCAAGTGCAATTGCAACTACCAGTAAAATAACTGCTACTGCTGTATTTACCCACTTATTAAATTTTGAATATTTCAAGAAAAATCCAAGTGCCACTGCTTCTACGATAAATAACATAGAGGTTGTTGCAACAGCTCCATTTGCTACTACTTTTGTAACTGTTCCTGATTCACTTGTTGCGAATCCGTTAAATGTTCCGGCTACGACATCAGCAAATGCTGCGACAACCAGAATGCAGAACAGCCAGCAGAATAACAGGAATAATTTCTTACCTAATTTTCCAATGTACTCTTCAATGATGTAACCAATTGTACGGCCTTTGTTCTTTACAGATGCATACATAGATGCGAAATCCTGAACTGCTCCGAAGAATACACCACCAATTAAAATCCATAAGAGAACCGGAAGCCATCCGAAGATTGCTGCCTGAATTGGTCCGTTGATCGGACCTGCTCCTGCAATTGATGCAAACTGATGACCAAATACTACGTTAGTATCAGCCGGTACATAATCCACTCCGTCTTCTAATTCATACGCCGGAGTTTTCGCATTCGGGTCAATGCCCCATTTGTTTTGGAGATAACGGCCATACAGAAGATAGGCTCCTCCGAGCACTACGATGGCAATTATCATCATAAGTATTCCACTCATAATAATCCCTCTTTCTTTATATTTTGATTATATATTAATCTCAGGAACACCAATCAGCATTTCTGAAATTATTATCGATCTTGCGTATATGTTTCCATACAATAAAAAAACGCCTTCGCTATCCTTTCGGATAACAAAGGCGGATTTATCTTCCGTGGTACCACTTTGTATTACTGCATTTATCACTAACTACAGTCTCTCATCACTGTCATTCTCAAACAGTTTCTTCTGTAACGTGAAGATTACGTCCCTGCTTACTTTAGCTCTGATGTTAAATATGTTAAGTATTTCAGAGGGATGCTCCCGGGTGATATCACAAAATCCGTTCTGTCGCTTCGCACCACCCAACGACTCTCTGAAATCGCGTTCTCTTTTGTGACGTATCCCTTTCACTGCATTTCTTTTCTTTAACTATATTATGTTTTACACTTTTTTGCGTTAAAACGCAAGAGACTATTTTAACATAATTAACAATAATACAAAGGACTGTTTGTGCAGTTTTTACAATTCTATTTTTTTGATATGAAATCTTGTTATATTTTATTAAATATCTCTACTGCCTTTTGTGCAAAGCGATTCCCATAAATATTAAAATACTCTTTATAATTTCCCATTCCATTGAACTTTTCCATATTATTATTTACTCCGACCGGTCCAAGATGAATCACTGGCTTTCCACAAGCCATACCGCCTGAATAGCACAGCATTCCTTTTACCATCTCAATTGTCAAAATAGACTGAATGACCTGAGTTCCGCCACCATGTGTGTACTGCTCTGTTGCAAATGCGCCACCCATTTTCCCCGGAAACTCTAACTCTCCTGCTTTTTCAAACAGCCAATTATGAATCTGCGGTGTCATCTGTGCCATATAGGAAGGAGAACCTACTACAATTCCTTTTGCTTCCTTTACAAAATCTTCATCCACTTTTTCAATAGAAAATGCTCTGGCTTCTACTCCTGAGACTTCATTCATTCCATCGACAATCCATTCTGCTGCCTGTTTTGTATTTTCAGTTTCTGAGTGGTAAATAACTGCAAGCTTCATAATAATTTTCTCCATCATTTGTGTATCGGTTTATATAGATTTCATCCCTTGTTCAAACGCCCCCTCAGAGGTCATGTTGCAAGCGAGATGTATGTTTAGAAGATTAAACGTATTTCTTTATTTCTTCGATCACAATTTTCAAGGCTTTGATCCGGGCATATTTCTTATCTACGGATTCCAGAATGTGCCACGGTGCGTATTCTGTGTTCGTCTTTTGAAGCATTTCATTCACCGCAACTTCATATTCATCCCATTTTTCCCGATTTCTCCAGTCTTCATCGGTAATCTTCCACTGTTTCTCCGGATTATTTTGCCGCTCTTGAAATCTCGCCAGCTGGGTATCTTTATCAATCTGTACCCAGAACTTAATCATCACAGCGCCCCAGTCTTTTAATTCTTTTTCGAATTCATTGATTTCATTATAGGCACGCTGCCAGTCATTTTCACTGCAGAATCCTTCCAGGCGCTCTACCATCACTCTGCCGTACCAGGTTCTGTCAAATATCGCAATATGCCCGCTTTTTGGCAGTCTCGTCCAAAAACGCCACAGATAATGTCTTGCTTTTTCATGCGGTTCCGGTCTGGCAATCGGTTGTACCTCATAACCTCTTGGATCAAGCGCCTCGGTAATTCGTTTGATATTGCCGCCTTTTCCTGCTGCATCCCAGCCTTCATATGTGATGATGACCGGAATCCTTTTCCGATAAAGTTTATTGTGCAGTTTTCCTAATTCTATCTGAAGCTGTTTTAATTCTTTCTTGTATTCTTCATCATTCAGTATTTTGTCCTGCAAATCAATATCTGCAAGACGTGGAATTGGTTCCAGCGGAAATACATTTTGCAAGATTGGCACCGAATGCGCCTGATTCTGCAATGCCACTTCAATGTTGCTCACCAGCGTCTCCATCACCTGCAGCTCTGCCCACTTCTGGTCACCTGCATCAATGATATACCATGGTGCGGAAGATGAATTTGTATCTGACATGTACTTTGAAAATGCCTTTTTGCATTTTTTATAATGTGCATTTTCCCACTGATCGAACAGGGAAACGCGCCATTTTGTATCCTTGCTTTCCAGAAGATTCTGCTCCCGTTCTTTTTGTTCTTTCTTCTCTATCTGCATAAAAAACTTCAAGACAAGATAACCGTTATCTGTCAGTTGTCTTTCAAAATTGCGGACACTTTCTATACGAGAAGCATATTCTTTTTCATCTGTTTTTCCCTCTAAATGCTCTCTGCAGATCTGCTCCAACCAGCCAGAATCCAGGAATGTGAATTTCCCTGCTTCTGGAATCTCCTTAAAAAATCGATATAAAAATGGATATCTTAGTTCCTCATCTGTCGGCTCAGACATTGTCACGACCTTGAAAAAGCGCGGATCAATATTCCGGATCACCTTACCGATCGTGCTTCCCTTTCCGGATGTGCCCCAGCCTTCAAAAAGCACAATTACCGGAATTTTATGTTCCTTGATCTTCATCTGTAAATCATACAACTGCTTTCTGGCTGTAGATAAACGTAACTTCATCTCATCCTTTTCCGGCATACGTGCCGGATTCCAATTCGTCAACATATCCGAGTCCTCCTTATTCTTATCCTTGTCTCTCTCTGTATCGTCCGATACTGCTAAATTTCATCCATTACTGCGTCATTGATTACATCGTACGCATCTTCAAGTGCATCCAATGCTTCCATCAAAGTATCTGCTTTCTCCTCAGCTCCCTCCTCCTCATACTGATCCAGTACTTCCACAAGCGCATCTTTTACCTCCTGCAGCGCCTCCATGATTTCCTGCAGATTGTCTTCTCTATTTGCCATTGGTAAAATATTTATAATTTTTCCCATGTTATAATCTCCTTTCCCAGACCTTATAATAACTTTTCCGTCCATTCTTTCTCTTTAAATCCCGTCAACACAAGATTTTCTTTCACGATCAATGGTCGTTTCACAAGCATTCCGTTTGTCGCCAGAAGCCTCAACTGCTCTTCCTCGCTCATGTCAGGAAGCTGGTCTTTTAATTTTTGCTCTTTATAAAGCATACCACTTGTATTAAAAAACTTCTTTAGCGGTAAATCCCCATTCTCATACCACTGCTTCAGCTCCTCGTAAGTTGGATTCTCCTCCACAATGTGACGCTCCTCATAAGAAATGTGATTGGCATCCAGCCATTTCTTTGCCTTCTGGCAAGTAGAACATTTTGGATAATATAAAAATAACATCTTTTCAATCCCTCCGTAATAGTTTTTACTTATTTTTGCTTCTTTCCCAGCCGCCAAAATGCCACCGCACTTGCCGCTGCTACATTTAATGAATCGACGTCATGTGACATCGGAATCTTGACTGTGTAATCACACATCTCAATTGTCCTATCCATCAAACCTTCGCCCTCGGTTCCAAGAATAATTGCCAGCTTCTCTTCCTGCATAAGTTCCGGATTGTCAATTCCGACCGAATCATCTGTCAGCGCAAGCGCTGCCGTCTTATAACCCATTTCCCGAAGTTCTGTAATCGCCTGCCTGGGCCAAAGTATCTCCCGCTGGCAACGCATTTCATTATTGTCCTGAATAAATGTCCACGGAATCTGAAAAACCGTTCCCATACTGACTCTTGAGGCTCTCCTGTAAAGTGGATCACTGCATCCGGGAGTCAGAAAAACTGCATCCATGTTCAAAGCTGCTGCCGACCGGAAAATTGCACCGACATTCGTCGGATTCATTACATTTTCCAAAATGACGATCCGGTCTTTTCCCTCACACATATTCTGATAATCTATAAGCGGCTGACGCTTTAGGGCGCACAGCATTCCTCTTGTCAATTTGAATCCGGTCATTTTTGTCAGCACTTCAAACTCCGCTGTAAATATCGGAACATCTGTACCTTCAAACCTCTCCAGAATCTGCCTTGTCTCTTCATTTTCTTTCATCTGATGCTTTTCGACCAGAGCCGATACCGGGATATAGCCCGCATCTAACGCTCTGCCAATTACCTTCGGACTCTCCGCGATAAATAATCCAGCCTCCGGATTGTCCTTATTTATAAGCTGCGCCTCGGTACGTCTCGCATAAATATCAAGCTCCGGTGCAGAAAAATCATTGATTTCTAATATGTTTAGCATTTTGTCTGCAATTCCTTTCCCATGCTATTTTCTTCTATATGCTACTGAATTCTCCCTACACCACTCTTCTGCCTTATCAAGATACGCCTGGCTTCTGTAATCATAATAAAGCTGACTGATTCCCAATTCATTTATCTTATCTTTAAAGACTCTGTAAGGATGTCTTTTTCTCAATGCATTCGAAAGCATTTCAGATACTCGTTCATTTCCAATCTCATATGCAAAATGTTCCAGAATATTTTTCGAAAAGTGACAGATATTCTTCTTCGACTTCTTCAAATGGACGAACCGCATAATCTAAGTCAATATGTAACTCTGGAATTTCTCCGTATTGTATTTCTCCAAGTAAATGTTCCAGGTCATACCATAGCATTGCATGATCTATTTCTTTGAGTTCTTTCTGTTCTTCCTCCGTCAAATCTGAGCCCAAAAATTTTTCATAAATTATGCCAAGCAAATGTTCTTCCTGCTCCTGATATTCCGGTAGTTCATTCTTAAATGGTGTTGGAACATCGGACATATAGCATTCACTTGCATCATGAAGCAAGCATGCAAGTACCATTCGATTTGACAGACCACGGGCTGCTGCCTCCCTGGCACAGCAAATACAATGCTGTCCCACCGACCAAAATGTCTTTACATGTCCATTTCCACGGCAAAGCATGGAAAGTGCATGTGCAATATCTTCAATCCGAATTAACTCCGGATCCGGATTTGTTGGTTCAAAATGTTTTCCTGTGTATGTTGTAATATATTCACTCATCATTTTCTCCTGTTACTTCATAGCCTCCTACTAAAATTATTTTCTATGTACATATGCCTTGAAATCAATCACCTTTGCTGGTTTTCTTTTTGGGACAATCCCTAAACGTTCCATGTCTAATTTAAAAAGTTCCCTTGGATATCCATATGCGTCAAAACCATCTGTTACCATTCTATTAATGCCGCCAACGGATTTCTTACCGTGTGTTTTTGTAACAATCGTATCACCTGACATTCTAAAATACTGTTCTATCTGATCTTCTAAATAACCCATTTGTTGCATCACGCCATGAATCACACGACTAATATACAATGTATAATGATTCCAATTCCTTGGTTCAATATCTGTCATTGCTATTGTATAACGATTGCTGGCATTTACTATAAACAGTACATTTCTTCTCTTTATTTTTGCCAAATGTGTAATGCAAAATTATATGATAACCATTCGATGTCCAATTGATTACCTGCAAAATATGTATTTTTACCATACTCTGGATATCTAAAATATTCCACATTTTCCCCTTCTATCATTTGGCAATATTTTTCACAAAAATCCGGAATTTCTTCCATATACTCTTCAGCAAAAATATTTTTAGAATTCAACAAATCTGATAATTTTTTCAAATCATGTGTTTTTAATTCTTCTTCTTTCACATCTTTCTGTACCAGTAAATATTTAAAACCCAATTCAATTGCCTGTCTGCCTGTATAAGCTGTGACGATTGACTTTGGCAATATATTCGTAAGCTTGTCAAATGCATTAACATATTCCAACCAATAATTCTTCCATAATTCTATACGATCCGCTTTTTTGAAATCTTTCTCTGTACCATTAAAAGAATCCAAAGCTTCAAAAATATCTTCAATATGATTCTTTGATGATATGCTATTCTTTCTGGAATTTTTCGCTACATTCTTACTATCCACACCATTAAATTCCGGCAATTTCCCATAATTTATATGTGCAGCTGAAAATGCTCCATCCAGTTGTAAACCATCTTTATAGCTCAGTTTGTATCCCTGTGCTCGCAAAAACTCCATATATACCAATTACTCCTCTCTGCCTTATTGCTTCAAATCCTTTATAAGCTAGTTATCTGATACTCCAACATTTGCTTCTATTTCTTCTTTTCTAACAGCCATCGAATTCCTTTTGCCAGGCGCTTCCCGGAATCTGCGAAATGTCCGCCGGGATTCCATTCTAATACTACCCGCTCGGCAAATGGATCTTCCAGCAACAATTTTTCTTGTTCCCTGGTGCAATCTCCCACAGTTGCCATTACCGCATTCTTCGTCTTTTCTTCCTTTCCTCCAAGGCTCAAGTATACGCTGCATTTGCGCTTCAATGTATGTTCTCTCATGTAAATATCCCAATCCTTGAACCACAGAGAACCAGAACAACACGCGATTCCAGAAAATATATCACATTCATACGCCGACCACAAGGCAAATAATCCTGCTAAGGAATATCCTGCCATCCAGTGCTCCTGTTCTTTCACATGATATGTCCGGTCAATATATGGGACTCCTTCTTCAAGTAACCACTTCAACGTCCTTGCGCCTTGTCCATCAAATGCTTCCGTTCCAAATGCCGCCGGTGCTTCCCAGGGTGAAAAATCCCGGTTCCAGTCTTCCACCTGAAATGCTACTAGCAAAAAGTTCTGTTCTGGCACAAGTTCCATCAAAGCTTCCCAAAAATGTTCTACTTCTCCTCCCTGATGCGGATACATGCCCCAGAAAATAACCGGACCTCCCGATCCATTCTGTACGATATGTAATTGTATATCTGCTACGATTGTCTCTGTCACATTTATCTTCTTCATTTTCATCACATTTCTGATTCCACTGCCATCCTTATCATTTTCTCAAATGACTGCGCAAACCGCTCATCATCTTCCTCAGTATGTTTCTTCGGCCCTTTTATATGATTTTTATGAGAACTTCTTCTCGCCTTCTTATTCAAATGCCGCTCCATAAGCATCTGATCAATATTGTCATTGGTGTACCATTTGCCAGACTGATGAATAGCAAGTGCACCCTTTCCCAACGCCATCTCTGCCACTCCATAATCCTGTGAAACCACAATATCTCCCCTATGACAAATGCTGATCAACTTATAATCAACAGCATCCGCTCCGGCACCCACAACAATCACTTCACTGTACTCAGATGTCAGGACATGATTTGTGTCACATAATAAAGTCACCGGAATGTTGTATTTTTTTGATATGTTCTCAACTATGCTGACCACGGGGCAGGCATCAGCATCAATGAATACTCGCATGTTTCTCTCCTAAAACTCCTACTTTTTTCTATTTACAAATAGTGTACAAATCTTTAAAATAAGATATTAAGTGCTGATAGAATGGCGTTTATATTTAGACGCTTTAATCTTTAGGTACTAATTAAAATGAAAATGGGCTTCTTGTATGGTATCTGCTTGTCAGACGCTTTAGCCAAGAAGTTCTTTTATTTTCTCTTTTTCAAGTAATCGTGTATCATAATCAATCTTCTTATATTTATTCATAAACTTTAAGGTACTCTGCTCTTAATTCAGTTTTTATTATCCCTTCTTTTTCTTATACTGCTGATACAAAGTATATATAGGATAGTTACTAAATTCTTTCATCTGTGTATCATTAAAAGAAGAAAATATCTTCTCCGCTTCATCCATATATTCTAAAAGGATAAAAGCTCCTGCTCTATAATTCATATTATTTGCTTTTTCACTAATTGCAAACAGTTTTGCTTTATCCGCATAATTTAACTCTCCTTGCCGAATTGCAATTTGACAGCCATTAATAATACAAATATCCTGCTCTATTAAATCAGGATATTGTTTAAGCCACTCATTTATCTGCTCTGCAGTATAAAGCAAATCTTTCAATTTGCACTGATCATACGCGTTAAGCATCTCTAACATAAGACAGTTCGCTTGATTAAGTATATTCGACGAAATTGGTATTTGCTTAAAATCTTCAAGGATAATTGGCAAATAAATATTATCATATTTCGTAAAATCTTCTACATTCATTGTAGAAAACTGCGAAATACGTATTTCTCTTCCTTCAATTTTGTAATACGCTTCAAGATGTTTATTAAAATAATCGTACATATAATACTTTCCATCGGTATGTTTTATATATATGACCCCCAAGGACAAGTTCGATATTTTCAATGTATATAAGATATTTAAATCCTGAGAAATATCTTTAATCGGCTTCTGTTCACCTAAAGCGGTCATCAACAAATTAAGATTTTTCTCATCTTCATCTGTCCACTTATTTATTTCTAAATCTTTTGTAATATGCATTCTGTTAAGTAAATCTTGAATATTCTTTAACCAAAGCCCCCTTTTTGTTAATTCATTTAGTTTTTCTCTGAATTCCTCCCGGTTTAATGAAACCGGAATATCAATAGCTCCTATTTCAAATCCGCCTTTAGCAGCTATAGCAAGAACAAACTCTATTTTTTTAATTTGTTCTCTCAATGTCCCATCAATACTAAATTCCAAAGTAACAGGAAGCTTTCTTTTCTCTATTTCTTTTCTCTATTTCTTCTATCATCGGATATGTCATCGTTAAACAGTTTCCTATAACCGTTTTTACTGTAGAAATACTATAAATATTTTGATACTTGTCATAATATTTTACTCCAGCCACAGTTACATGCCTATCAAATTGTTGACAAGTCAAAACTTGAGAAATATTTTCACAATATTCAACAGGAATTCCTATTGGATTTCCTATTACATTAGCATAAATAGTAAAAGATTTTCCCTCCATTATCTTCGACATCATACTAGGAACCACTTCTTCTCCGGTATGCACAAACTGAAAACTAATACCCTCCAATACACCTTTTTTACTTAACTCTTCTATGGTCGGTAAATTAGTCCCTGCAAAACTTTTTTGTCTTTGTGCATTGGCATATGCATCATAAATAACTTCTATTTTCTTTTTATTGTCTGCCGGAAACTTTTTTAGTGATACATAGTAAGTATCTTTCTTTTGTTTAAAAATTTCCTTTATTCTAATTGGCAAAAGAACCGTATAATAAATCTGTAATACATCTCCCTTTTCTTTATCAATATATACAACAAAAAATATCGTTCCTCCATCCATCATATATGCGTTCAAATCATCATAAGAAACTCCATATTTTATAGATTCCTTTACTGATTTGACCGTAACAGCTCTTCCTTTTACCTGTGTCGGAATTCTTTTTATATTCTTCTTTGTATGTTTTACATTTTCATGGATATAAATATTCCCATCCCAGCATGGTTCTTTATCCCCATCATTTATAAAACTACTTAAAATATCCGTTTTAGATATCTCCGTAACAATAGCACTTGTTGCTATTTTTTTCTAAATCCATTATATCACTTTTTAACATTGCATTATTAATAATTCCATATCGTATTTTTCAAAATAACGAGACTATATTTCATTCATTACCCGTTTTGCAATAGTGGTTATATATTGTCTTTCATAACCTCCCCTACTACTTACAGTCAACGTATATTTTCCTTCTCTATAAAATGACACTTGTTTTCTTAAATCCACCCTATATATGTTCCTATTCTCTTCATAAACTCTTCTTTTTTCCTCATACTTGATAGCTGTACATAATAATTATCCGCATCCATACATGTTCCTTTATAATCTTTACAAGCTTTTCCGATATAATCACCTTTTCTAATTACATAATTATGTCGAATAATATATTTCAAATCTTCGTGTGTTATATATCCCGAAAACTCATACAAGTATTTCTGTTCCTTCCAAAATTCCTCTTGTTCTTTCTCTCCCCATGTCCAAAATGAATTTGTTCTTTTTATAACGTCTTCTACATCGGGATTAATTCTTATTAAAACAATTTCATCATATTTATCATATCCTTTTTCTTGATTCGGAATATAATTTCCATTATCATCCCAATCAGCTTTTTCCAACAAAAGTAATTGCCCATAATATTTCGTTGATTTTACATTCATGACATGACCAGAACATGCTAAGTCAAACGTATCCCATATTCCTTTACCACTTACTGAAAAATCAATATTGCTAGGTTTTAACTTATGATTCAGCAAATAGTCATACAATGCGGTTTCGGCTAATTTCCCCTGAAGTGTATTTACATATATTTCTTCAGGTGTTCTTTCCTTTGTACCTCCACTTCTATTTTTTCGATGCTCACCAGAACCAAATGCCATTTCATGTGCAAATGCAACACATCTATTTACTAATTGCACATCTATTATCCCATCAGCTTTAAATTGTCTGCTACAGACAAACCCATATTTATGATCTGAAACTTTCTTTAAATAATAAAATTTTTTATTGTACTCATTACCATCTTTCATTTTTACTTCCAGTCTTCATCTTCTGCTTCTTCCATCTTCTGTTCCCAAATAATATCTTCAATTACTTTTATACACTCATCTAATTTATTTTTTATATCTTTCCCCCAAAATCTTATAACCGTCCAGCCCTCAAAAGTCAATTCTTTATTAATTTCATCATCTCTTCTACGATTATTCTCTATCTTTTTCACCCAGTACTCTGGATTTGTTCCTTTTTCTAACCTTGGTTTTAATACTTCCCAATCTTTTCCATGAAAAAATTCGCTGTCACAAAATATCACTATTTTATACTTTCCTAAAACGATGTCTGGTTTACCTGGAAGCTTTTTATCATTTTTCCGATAACGATAACCTTTTGCCCAAAGAGCCTTTCTCAACTGGACTTCAATTTTTGTATCTTTACTTTTTATATTCTGCATATTCTTATGCCGTTGCTCTTTCGTAAGGTTGTCCATACTCTTTCACCTTCTAAATTATTTGATAAAATCGTCTGGCAGATTTTCATCATCTATCCAAATAAATTCTAAATGAACATCTTCATTTTCATTTGTTTTATATAATCTCATACCATTAATACCAAGATCATGTAATTTTTTCTCTGTTAAAGGCTCATATTCTTTTAATTGAAAAATACCTTTCAAGATCCATTCACCTAAAATGGTTTGCTTTTCCACAGATTCAATTGCTTTTCCATCATCCTGAGCGATAAACGCTGGCAATACATCCCCTGACGGTTCAAACACTAAATTAAATTTTCTATCATCTTTGTCTAATAATAATTTCTTCGAATTGTCTTTAAATCTACCCACACCTGGTCCAAAGAAATCTGGATGCTCATCATGAAATATTCTTGAATTATGAATTGGAATGTACATTTCAGTTGCCGGTCTATAAACCAGTTTCCTAATATCCTGAACAAACTCTATATTTTCTGTCATATTTGCATTCTCAATAATCTCTTGTCTTAATTGTTCTTTTTCTACTTTCTTATCTGCTGATGGTGCTTTTTTTAGCATGTATTCGCCTAACTTGCGCGTTGTTCTATCTAATATACTTTTCTTAATAGTATCCTTATATGCTTCATTAATCCTATTTACCCGTCCTTCTCTTATATCACTCCCCATTTTAGAACCAACACCGTTAAAACTATTAAATCCAGAATATCGTTGTACATTAATTTTCCATGAATATGATTCTTTTACATTGCTTTCCGAAATTTTCTCAATTTTTTCTGTCTTTTCCCCATATATTCTATCTGCAATCTCTGAAAACAAACTATATGCATCTTCAGCATACCGTACCGGCCATGTCTCTAAAACAATTTCTTCATTATTGAATTTCATGTACAATTGACTATCTGCTGATGTATATCTATATGTATGTTTACCATCTGAAAATGTAAAATTGGCTGGATTTCTTGGGCTTGAACATCCTACAACTTGAATATGCTCAATATCAATTTGATCATAAGCTGTCTCTCCAACATGTATTTCTGGATCATGTCCTTTTTGAGATGGCATAAGAACATGATATACAGACTCAATTGCATCCCCCTCTACAACTTTAAAGCCTTGCAAATTTGCTATAGATGAACGAATTCTTTCATTCCTTAAAATGGAAATATTAACAGCCAGCTCTTTATATAATTCTTCATTTTCTTTATTGATTTCATTCTTTGTCTTAAATGTCCCATCGCTCTCTTTTGCATTTTCCTGCATTTGATTTATAAGAGATGCCCATTCAGTTATATTAGCCTTAAATTGTGCAACCTTCTGATCCCCAGAATTAATTCCAAATGTTTTTATACCAATCAAGTATTTTTTTAACTGATTATCTGCACATTTTTGACAAATCGAAACATCATATGATGTATTTCCAATATCTTCAGCGGATGCATGAAATGCCTTTTGAAAAACTGTTTCTTGATATTTCGAATTAATTATTGGCGCTGGAATATCCTCACTATCCTCAGTTTTCTGCGCAAACATTTCTGTTAAGCTTGCAAAGGCCAGCATCATTCTTTTGTACTCATCTCGATCTTTACGTGACAATTCATCCCACATATCTTTTCCTCCATTTAACCACAAAAAGACAGAACACACCCTTTTGCGTATCCTGCCTTTTTCTTATTCAACAACTTCTTTAATATTTCCTGCAATTCTTTCAATAACGGAAACACACACACTATTCCCCGCCTGCTTATATAAACGTGATTCACTCATATTAGTTGGTAATTTAAAATCCTTCGGAAAACCTTGAGCATTAAAACATTCCCTCGGCGTCATTTTTCGAATTTTATTATCATCAGTATGAATCAAACAAACATTATGTCCCCCTTCACCTTGATTAGCTGTCAAAGTAGGTACTACACCTGATTTGTTCTTCCGTACATATTTTCTTCTCCACTGATAAATTGCTGGATTAGATTTTTCGTCATTTCTCATAGCATTTACAAGCTGTTCATAGATATCACCCTTATATTTTCCTTTTACATAATAATATTTATCATCAACTTTTGATGCAAAATCTATGATATCTCTTACTGAACTGTTAAGCGGAATAGACAATGGCCAATGAAATTTATCATAGTCTTCTTTATCTCTAAATGCAACAATATATATTCTCTCTCTATTCTGAGCAACATTTCCATAATGCATAGCATTTAAAACCTGAGACGTATATTTATATCCCAAAATATCTAATTGTTCACAAATAACTCGGAATGTATTTCCATTATCATGGCTCACGAGATTTTTTACATTTTCAAAAAAGCATACTCTTGGACGCTTGTCTTCAATGATTCTAGTCAATTCAAAAAATAATTCTCCACGCCCCTTTTCATCGTCGAAACCTTTTCGATATCCTGCAATACTGAAAGCTTGGCATGGAAAACCAGCCAGCATTACATCAAATTCTGGTATTTCATCCGATTTCACTTCCCTGATATCACGAACATCTACTTTTACATCTGGAAAATTAAGTTCAAATGTTTTTGAAGGGTAACTATCAAATTCATTAGCATATACTGTTTTAAATCCACCTGATTCTTCAAATCCTAAATCTATTCCACCAACTCCTGCAAAAAACGAAGCACACTTTAGTTTTGTCACGCCAAAATCCACCTTTCAGTTCTTTGCGGCACGCCGCGATTTTTAATATAACATCTTTTACTAAAATATTCAACATTTTTCGAACAAACATTTGTTTTTATGTATTATTACTTATATCTTTTCGAAAAACTCCTCGTCTATTTCATATGTTATTACTTCCCTAACACCAATTCCATATTGAGCAATTTTATTTATAAACTCTTCTCCATCAATCAAATCTATCTGCTGTTTACCAGGATTTGATGCTTCTTCCTTCGCAGCTCTTGTGAACACTCCGGTAGTAATAAACACGCCTTTTTCAATATCTGTCGTAAGAGATCCTCTAAAATCTCTTATATCACTTGCTCCTACCGCCCCTTTATATCTTTTACATTGAAATGCTACATTAAAACTAAAAATCCCATTGATTTTTAATTTTCCAGTTCCATCTATGCCGCCATCTCCAGATTTCTTTGTGACCTCTACCTGTGTAAAACCACACTCACGTAAAACTCTTTGAGTCAATCTTTCAAATCCATATGGATCCATATTTTGAAGGACTTCTGCCAATCTTTGTCTCCACGGTTTTATTTCATCCGGATACTCTGTTTCATCATTCTCTGCAATACCATCATCTGGATTTTCGCAATTTACTTCTTCGATTTTCCTTCTTCCTTTTCGTCTCTCAGCATTTCGATTTGCAGTATATGAAACAATTTCTCTGGCATCCAGTTCAACACCAGTTGTATAATCAGGCGTAATTGACCAGACACTCCTAGCACTATTAATTATTACACCAAAATTCTTCAAATAAGTTCTAGCCCATGCCAACTGATATTCTAATTCCGTTTGACTTTCGCTTCCCAAATGAGATTCATCTACAACTTCATCTGATAATTGTAAATCTTTTATAACCTGTTCACATATCTCATTGTTTGTACCAGATCCACCAAGCTTTATCAACGCTTGATATGTTGGCACAATAAGCTCTGTATAAGTTGGAGATAATATTTTTTTATTTCTGGACATCATAAGACCTTCCTTTTGTATAATTAATCTAATTATACTCTGTCCCTCTTTCCTCTACAAGATCTGATTTACAATTGCAAATTATCACTATAATTTTAACAAATTCATTATCAGTTTTACCATCACATCTTTTTCCTCTGCTTTTGATTCCGCAATCATTAACGTTATTGCTGCTAAAGCTCCTTCACTGAGTCTCTTTTCTCCATCTTGAAACAACGCATTATTCTTGTCTAAAAATTCAAGAAACAGTGATGCTGCAATTCTTTTACAACCATCTGCATACAGCTATTGCTCAAGCGGGGTGCTCGTTTCTTTTTTATATTCACCATATCATACAAATATAGGTTCCCATCTGTCGCATGCCTAATCAACATTTCAATCCTGAAAACATTAAACCTTTCAAGTTCCCCAGCATCACTCTCGTAAACAGGAAGTGCAAATCTTATAGTAAATCTGTACCAACTATATTTTCCTTTGTAATTTTCTTGCCATCTTCTATTTGTTGCACACGGAAAAAGCATTGGAATCCCTTGTGTTGCATTTGCTTTTGCTTTCGCATTGCTCCAAATAATCTTCTCGTATCCTTAGATTCCTTTGACTCTCCTGGAAAATCAGAACTTATAAATATTTAATCTGCAGTTTCAACTACTTCATAGCAATCTCCTATGCATTCCTTCAAATATTGTTCAACCTCTTTCCAATTAATATTTCTTTTTCCTTTAAAACGAATATCCGTAATCACAACTATTTGTTCGCCATCTGAATCAGATATTATATTTATTCTTTTATCCACCAAAACGCTCCTTTCTCACAACAGACGTATTGCGTTATGTTGGAAGAAAAAAATAAAACATTACAATTAATAATAAACAGTCATTAGTAAAATTGTTCTATTTACCTGTTCTTTCGATTCGACATTCTATCTCTGCTCTATACTTTAATAAACGTAACAGATAATCCGGAAGTTCTCTTTTCTCTGCTTCCCAATCTTGAACGGTACGATACGGAATACCATAGTAATCACTAAATTCACGTCTGTTCATTCCCATTTTTTCTCTTAATTCTTTTACTTCTTTTCCTCTACTCATGATAAAACCCTCCCATCAAAATAACGCATTGCGTTATTTTTATAGTACACGATATATGCTATGTTGTCAATCTGCTATATTCTCACCTCTCATCATATTTTCTCCCATATATTTTTATAAAATAGAAAAGACAGACCCGAACTCCTTGTAAATTAAGACTTTTTGTCCTGTCATTAATATAACATGTGCTCCGGCCACAGAGATCAGCAACACCCTCTCTTCTCCCTGCTCCAGAATCTTGCGTAAGTTACTATAAATCTCTCCTACATAGAATTCGGCTTTAATCGATATTTTTCCAGCGATGATATTTCTTCACTTTTCGTAATCTCGCGCTGATGCTTTATAATATTGTAACGCTCTTTGTAAATTTCATAAAAATCATTATAAGGTAGTGCATACGCGCTATTCGTACTATGCTTCGCTTATATTCATATATGGATAAGTTTTCAAACCTTGACCCTTGAGTCATACTGCTCTACCAGTCTTTTCACTTCTCCTTGCATCTGTTCTACAACTTCCTCAGGTGAAAGTATTTTCACCTGTTCGCCCAGTGAGAATACCCAACCCAAGAACTGCTTGCTGACGTGTACATCTACATTTACAGTAAAATGATTTTCGTCTGCTGGTATGAATATAATGTCTTTTCCGAATCGGTCGATGATAACTCCTGCCAGACGATTATCTACCAGAAGCTTTACGGTCTTTTCTTTTCCGCCGAACATTCCGAAGCTTTTCTTTGTATAGTCTGCCATATCCAGTTGCTTAAAATGTTCTTTCCCTTCGCGTGCTTCTGTGGACATTTTGATACGAAGCATTTTATCTACGCGATAATGCTTGATCAGTTCTGCCTCTGAGTCATATCCGACGAGATAATAATTTTCATCGTCCCAGGAAAGTCCCCATGGACTGATATGATACCAAGCACCATCATGTCGTAGTTCCATTTCTTTTTTCACATTCCACTGATAATACTGGAACTTGATTTTCCGATTCTCTGATATGGCATTATGAATCGCATCAACTGTATAATAAATACTTTCGTTCATGGCCTTAATTCTGCCGGACACATAGACTTGTCGCTGCAATTTCTGTGCGTCATATTTACTGACCAGCTTCTCCAGCTTTTTAATCAGTGTATTTGTCTTCTTTTGGGTGATGAATTTCGAAGACTGGATTGCATCTACCAGAAGCTTTAATTCCGGAAGTTCGAATGGTCGCTCTACCACATGATAATGATAGCGGTTTCCAACCGGCTCGCCTTCCACTTCTATCCCCAGCTTTTCCAGATCTTTCAGATCATTATAAAGACTTTTCCGGTCTGCAGTGACTTCGTATTCTTCCAGCTTTTCCTTAATTTCCGGCATCGTGATATAGTGCTCTTCATCTGTATTTTCTAACATAATCTGTGCAAGTCGATATAATTTGAACTTCTGATTCTTTCCTTTTGGCATCGCAGCCTTCCTCCTCACCTGATGATAGTTTGATTGTATCACAGATGGAAATAATATGGTACATTGAGCTTCCCCATAAATGAAAACAGGCCGACCTTTCGGCCAGCTTGTTTTCATTTATTTTTCTTATTCTCTTATAATAATTTCAATCTTCTACGAATAATTCTCTGTCAAGATTTATTTCACTGCTCCACCTTCTACAACCAGATCCTCTTCGTAGTCTTTTCCGTAAGTGTCTACAAGTGTCTCTTCGTAATCTTTGTGGAAGAACTGTTCATCACCAAGTGATTTGATTTCCTCATTTACCCAATCAAGCAATGTATCGTTTCCTTTGGATACTGCTGGTGCAATGGTGTCTTTATTTCCAAGTTCAGAGATTCCAACTGTGTAACCTTTGTTCTGAAGTGCAAATGCGATAACCTCTGTGTTGTCGTTTGCCCATGCTACACCATTTCCATTTTCCAGAGCATTCTTTGCTGTTGCGTAGGAATCATATTTCTGAAGTGGAATGTCCGGATAATTCTCTGTCAGGTAAGTCTCTGCTGTTGTTCCGGAGATGACGATCATCTGGTCTTTACTGTTCCAGTTGTCCAGGCTCTTGATAACGTTGCTGTCCGGAGATACAACTCCAAGTGCTACGTTCATGTACGGAAGTGCGAAGTCTACTTCTTCTGCACGCTCGTCTGTGACTGTGAAGTTTGCAAGGATCAGATCAACTTTTCCTGTCTGCAGATACTCGATACGGTTTGCAGCTTCTGTAGATACAAAGTTGACTTTTACACCGAGATCTTTACCGATTCTGTTCGCAAAGTATACATCATATCCCTGATATTCACCGTTTTCATCAACATATCCAAATGGATTCTTATCGGAAAATACTCCGATATTGATTGTTCCGTCTTTTTTGATTTCATCTAATGTACGATAAACAGTTCCGGAATCTTTTTTTGCTGAGAAATCGCTTCCTTTAGAATCATCGGAGCTTGAGCTTCCGCATGCTACAAGTGCAAATGTACTTGCGACTACGGTTGCCAGTGTAATTAATTTTTTCAGTTTTCCATTTTTCATAATATAAACTCTCCTTGTCTCATTTCTTATATCAAAACTCTTATGAGTCTTGCTTTTTCTAAAAATTTCCTGTTACAGATGGATTCAAATATCTCTCTTTACAGACTCAAATGTAAATGTATTCAAGAAATTTTTCGCCCGATCTGTCTTCGGGTGTTCGAAAAACTCATCTGGTGTTTCATCTTCTTGTATTTTCCGCCTTCCAGAAATATGATCCGGTCTGCGACAGCTCTGGCGAACTGCATTTCATGGGTAACAATGATCATCGTTCTGCCTTGCGCTGCCAGGTCTAAGATTACGTCCAGTACTTCACGGACCATTTCCGGGTCAAGTGCTGCTGTTACTTCATCGAAAAGTAAGATTTCCGGGTGCATGCACAATGCACGGACAATTGCAACTCGCTGCTTCTGTCCTCCGGAAAGCTCTCTTGGATAACTTCCGGCTTTTTCTTCCAGTCCAACTCTTCTAAGAAGCTTCATGGCTTCTTCTTTCACTTCATCTTTTGAGCGTTTTTGGACTTTCGTAGGTGCCAGTAAAATATTATCTAATACAGTCAGATGTGGAAACAGATCATAGCTTTGAAACACCATTCCTATTTTCTGTCTGAGGCGGGTCAGCAATTTGCTTTTCGGGTCAATGACCTCACTTCCCAGTTTGACCACGCCGCCCTGAATCGGCTCCAGGGCATTGATACATCGAAGTAATGTACTCTTTCCACAGCCACTTGGACCAACTACCACAATGACTTCGCCTTTCTTTACGTCAAGACTTACATCATCTAAGATGACTTGATCTCCATATTTTTTTATCAGATGTTCTACTGTAAGTAATGTCTCTGCCACAATCTATCACCTCCATCTTCTTTCCAGATACTTTGCAAGCATACTGATTGGCCAGCATGCGAAAAAGTATAATAAAAATACTACAAGATAAATGCCAAATGCAGCATTGGGACTGCTCATTCGATTTGCCTCGATGATCTGCTGTGAGACTTTCAGCACTTCCACCACACCGATCATCAGGATCAGGCTTGTAGTTTTGATCATTCGTGTGATTAGATTGATGGATAGCGGAATGAGTCTGCGAAGTGTCTGCGGAATGATGATGTACCAATAAGTCTGCACTTTGCTCAATCCTAATGCCTCGCTGCTTTCATATTGATGTTTCGGGATACTGATAAGCGCCCCTCTTACTAGGTCACTCATTTCAGCTGCTCCCCAGAATGTAAATACTATAATTGATGCATTTTCTCCTGATAAGTCCCAGCCAAACGCTCGCGTTGTCCCGAAAAATACGAGAAATAACAGTACCATTTGTGGCATGATTCGTACAATTTCCAGGTAAATGCGAAGAATCGCTTTGGTAATTGGATTTTTCCAGGTCATCAAAACTCCCAGTACGATTCCAAGTGGAATGCTTATGACTACGGAAATCAGGCTAATCTTCAGCGCCACTCCAAGTCCTGCCAGCATTCGCATGAAGTTCTGTCCTTTTAATAAAACACTAATCCCCAAATCCGGCATAACGCAGCCTCCTTTCCAAGAGACTTCCCAATATCGAAATTGGAAGTAAGATCAACAGATAAAAGACTACCAGTAAAAACAGGCTTTCTGTTGTCTTGTAATAAAGTCCGATTAAGTCTTTTGCGGTAAACATAAGGTCCATAAGACTGACTGCACTAAAGACACTCGTTTCTTTCAAAAGAAAGATTACATTTGCCATAAAGGCCGGTACACTTATTGAAAATGCCTGTGGCAGTACCACGTACCGCATAACCTGCAGTCGGTTCATGCCAAGGCTCAATGCACTTTCTGTCTGAACCTCTGCGACTGTCTCCAGTCCGCTTCGAAACGCTTCTGCCATATAACTTCCTCCAAGAAATGTCAGTCCTGCGATTCCACATGTCTGCGGATCTGTCTGGATTCCAATCTTTGGAAGTCCATAATATATAAAAAATAATTGTACAAGCAGTGGTGTATTTCGACTGAGTTCGATATAGACCGCTACAATTTGTCTTGCGGCCGGTACTTTTTCATATTGGATGATTGCACAGATCAGTCCGACGATAATCGCACAGATAACTCCGGCTAATCCAAGTTTTACAGTCAACAAGGCAGCTCGTTCATACATTGGCAAATATTTGATAATAAAATCCCAGTTCATTGCCTTACCCCTCTCTCACGATTTTTAATCTCTTGCTCCTTTCGATTTCATGAAAGCAATGTTATCACTCTTTTCCTAGCTAGTCAATAGGTTTTATATGAAATGTTGGTTTTTACTCAAACCTATAATCAATATCCAGTTATAGATGTTGACTATAGCAGTTTAAAGTAAAACACGCTTTGCCGGCATCATAGATATTTTTTATCAACATTGCCTGATTCTATTATATGCATACCAACTTATATAAGTTATGAATCTTCAAGAAACAAAAAAAGCCGACACTTTGCATTCTTCGCAAAGTGTCGGCTTTTTTCTACTTTCTGATATCCACAACTCCTGCTTCCAGCATACCTTCGTTAAAATCATAGGAACCGCCTTCGCCATCCAGATTCAGGTACATATCCGCCAGATTATCTTCATTGACGATCCATGCCATGTTGACCTGAATGCTCTCGCCCGGTTGCAGAGACGAAATATAATTACCACCATTCCCATAATCTTCTCGCACACTACTGTAGGTCATTTCTGCAGTATGCGCCACGCCGTCCCAACTCACACGGTCATATCCGTTACCGGACTGTTCCATTGCATTATAAATATGATATTCACCGTTTTCATGACGAATCAATGCCAGATTTCCGATATACAACATGTGTTTGATTTCCTGATCTGAATTATTTGTATACGTGACTGTTGCATAAACAAGTTTCTGATTTACATTTTCTGTCTTTACGACCTGATCTACTGTATTGACACCATCACCGGATTTGATATAAGAAACTTTATTCTTTACAAGTTTTCCGTTGGAATCGATTACATTTTCCCATTCTTCCGGTAAGTCTGCACCGTTAAGCAACTTCAGATCATCCGCTGTCTGAACTGAATCTACGTGGGCAGAAATTTTATCATTTACGATATTGTTTCCGTCTTTATCTTCTCCTGATACAGATAATGTAAAATCTTCGCCAATCTTGTACACCTTTAATTTATCCTCAGACACAGACGTTACCATTTCATCTCCGGTCTCAACGTTCGGGTTGACCTCATCGCTCCAGGTATACATCTTCGCTGTTTCCAGCATCTTGTCATTTTCTGTAATCTCAAGATTTTCTGCTACTTTCACAGCATCATCTTTCGATACATCATCTCCGATATAGATTGTGATCACACGGTATTTATCCGGGCATAAGAGATAGATTCTTTGGTCAAATGCACCTTTTTCAGTCTTTAAATTGTTATATTTCAGATATACACCTTCGTATTTGCCAAATGTTCTCTCCTCGGACTCGACAACATTTTTATTTTCCAGTGCCTGATTCAGATCATCATTGTCCAAAAGTACGGACGCAAAACTAAATCCACCCATACGTTTGCTTTGCGGATATTCCAGATGTGACTCGTCTACCCATTTCATGCCATCCGGAATATATCCGGTCTTGAAATCAATATCGTGAATCTGCGCCGGAAGATCTGCTAATTTATTTTCTGATGTTATCCCCGTCTTCACACTGTAATCGCCCTGTTTTTCCACATACATGCGGTACATTTTCACACCCGCATAAGCTGCTGTGGAAGTTGCCAGCACGCAGACCATTGCTGCCGCTGCCACTCTTGCACCGTTCCATTTCTTCCTTTTCTTCGGAATCTGTATCATTGTAGTTCCATGAAGCTGTCTGTCTACTTCATTTTGTATCATTTCATGGATAAACTCCGGAGTCTCCGGAATATTGTTTTTCATATCTTCAAACCTCATATCGCCGCCTCACTTTCTCGCAGATTGCATCTAAGTTTTCCTCTTGCCCTGGCAAGTCGTTTCTGTACTGCACCTTCTGTAATATCCAGAATCTGTGCGATTTCCCGGATATTAAAATCCTCAATATAATACAAAATTACCGGAAGTCGCAATTCTTCTTTTAATGCATTGATTGCCTGGTACAATTCACTGTAATCAGCCTTTTCCTTTGTCATCATTATTTTTTCTGCCTTCGTCTGCTCATCCATCATATCCAACGAAGTCAGTTTACTGGATTTTCGCAAAATGGTATAACATTCATTGATCAGGATCCGAATCAGCCATGTTTTTGCATATTTGTCATTTTTCAATGTTTGAATCTTGGAAAATGCCTTTACAATCGTATCTTGAATGGCATCAGCACAGTCCTGATCACTGTATAAGATTGTCTTGGCTGTAGAATATAACTGCCTCTCGCAGTCGAGAATCAGTACTCCCAATTGCTCTTTTGTCACTTTAACACCACCTTTATATCGGCCGATTTATTTTTTCTTACATAGATTAGACGCATATAGATCAAAAATATCCCGAAAAATATGAAAAAAATAGCTGCCCTGTATCGTAAATATTTTCAGGACAGCTATCTTGTGATAACGAATTATGAAATTTTCCCTGCCTACTCTGCTTTTTTTATAATTCCAACCCCTATTGGATATGGTCCTGTGTGTACCCCGATCGTTGCACCGATCTGGCGGATTTCAATCTCTTCAATTCCAAGGCGTTCTTTTACAAGATCTTTTAACATCTCCCGGAATTTTACTGCCTCCTCATAATCGTATCCATAGCCGATGCAGAAGCTGTACTCGCCTGGTTTTGCATGGATTTCATCCAGATAATCTTTTGTCATCTCCACAACCTTTTTCATGGATTTGATGCGGTTTCTTGCAAGTCCGGAACTGAAGATTTCCCCTTCTTTCAATGTGATCATCGGTTTTATCCCCAGTGCACCTGCTGCTATCCCCGCAAGTTTTCCGATTCGTCCGCCATGCCTTAAATAATCAATGCTTCCGATTGTAAAGAAGATCCGGCCGGTCTCACGGATAGGAAGGATTCTTTCAACGATTTCCTCATAATCCAATCCCATGTCACGCATTCTGCATGCCTCCAGTACATAAAGTCCCTGAAGAACGGTATTGACCGTGGAATCAATAACTGTGATCCTGGCTTCTGGATATTCGTCCTTTACCATCTCTTTTGCAACCGTTGCAGATTGCAGGGAGCCACTGAATTTTGTCGTAATACAGATGCAGATCACCGGAATATTTTCCTTTGCACTTTTTACAAATGTCCGATAAAAATCATCCACTGACGGCATAGATGATTTTGGAAATACATCCGGGTGGTCTACCATTTCCTGATAAAATTCCCGAATTCCAATCTCTTCTATTTCTTTCTGATAAGTCTCACCGTTAAATGATACATAAAATGGTACGACTTCTATATCATGTGCATCTGTGATTTCCTGTGGAAGATCCAGTGATCCGTCACTGACGATCTGAACTTTCTTTTGCATAACTACTACCTCTCATCTCATGAAATTACGATTCTATATTGTTCTGATTTCTTTTGCATACCCCGAAAATATCAGGGGTACAGAATAAATTATTCTAATACATAGTTTCTAATACTACTTCTTATAGAAACGTAAAACAGTATAACACAAAGGCAGTATTATGTACACGCTTTGGGCAAATAATTTTCTAAAATTTTAGAATTAAACCATATGCTTTAAGTTTGGATCTCTTGTCACTTTATACTTGATTTATAAATCTTAAAAATGCTTCTTTTCCTTCTGGTGTCCGTTTGTAAACTCCGGCCTGTTCCAGAACTTTTGAAAAGACAATTCCAGTCTCTTTCTGAACGATTTCTTTTACATTTTCTGCTGTAATTTCGTAGTTCACTGCAATATCTGCCGCCCACTTTGCATGAGACTTGGTCAGCGGATCTTCTGTCATATCCTCGCCGGAAAGGAGTTTTTCCTCCACTGCCTCCAGCTCTTTTTTCAGACGTCCCGGAAGAATTGCCAATCCCATAACTTCAATCAGGCCAATATTTTCCTTCTTAATATGATGGAACTCTTCATGTGGATGATAAATTCCAAGTGGATGATCCGGCGTTGTCAGATTGTTTCGAAGCACCAGATCTAATTCAAAATCTTCTCCTCTGCGACGGGCAATTGGGGTGATTGTATTGTGAGGTTCTCCATCTGTCTCTGCAAGAATCATAGCTGCTTCATCTGTATACCCACGCCAGCTTCCAAGAATTTTATCCGCAAGATCAATTAATCTTTCCGGTTCTTTTGCATTTAAACGAATAACAGACATTGGCCATTTTACAATTCCTGCTTTTACATCTTCGTATCCTTCAAAAGAAATCTCCGTCTCAATCGGTGCGCGTTCCATTGCAAATGTATAATGTCCGCCCTGGAAATGATCGTGCGCCAGAATGGACCCTCCAACAATCGGAAGATCTGCATTGGAACCAACAAAATAATGCGGGAACTGTCTTACAAAATCTAATAACTTCGCAAAGCAGGCTTTATCAATTTTCATCGGTGTATGCACTTTATTAAAACAGATGCAGTGTTCATTGTAATATACATATGGAGAATACTGCAAATACCAGTCAGTATTGTTGATTATCACTGGTACAATACGGTGGTTCTGTCTTGCCGGATAATTGAGTCGTCCGGCATATCCCACATTCTCCTCGCAGAGCATGCAGCGTGGATAATCGGAAGCTGGTTGGTTTCTTGCTGCTGCGATTGCTTTTGGATCTTTTTCCGGTTTTGACTGGTTGATGGAAATGTCAATCTCACCATATTCTGTCTCGGTCTTCCAACGGATATCTTTCGCAACTCTGTCCTTTCGGATATAATTCGTGTCCTGACTGAACTGATAATACCAGTCCGTTGCCCTCTGGGAAGATTCTTCCTGAAGTTGTTGAAACTTCTTCATCACCTGTACCGGTCGCGGTGTCAGGCTGCCCATGAGTTTTGTATCAAAAAGATCGCGGTATACGACTGAATTTTCTTCCAGTACGCCACGCTCATATGCATCATCAATCAATGTGTCCAGTATCTCTGTCAGACCAGCTTCTTTTCCCTTTGCTGACTCTTCCCATGAGAAAGAATCTGCCTGCATAACCTCCAAGATCCGGTTTACTGCCCATACTTTTTCTTCCTGCTCGATCAGCTCTTTCTCCAATGCATAATTCACTAACGCAGTAATTGCTTCATTTCGATTCATCTCATTTCCCCCTCACTCTTTAAAGGATAAGTCCACCCGCCGGACGGATACTCAATACATGACAGCATCCTTCACTCAACATAGTTTCCATCGTTTTCTTAAATTTACACACATCTTCCACCGGGACAAATGCCTGGATTGTTCCGGCAAATCCACCTCCATGTACGCGGCATGCGCCCTTTCCATTCAGCGCTTTCTCAGCCACGGCCAATGCAACTGCCATGTCCTGATGTGTGATAGCTGCTGCCGGTGTAATATTCTGAAGAAGTTCCCAAGAAGAACGTCCGGACTCTTTTACAAGATTTAAAAACGCCTCTTTATCTTTCCGATCCAATGCATCTGCTTCTTCTGCAGCTCTTCTGTCATCTGCATAGAAATGTAAAGCCCTAAGAACAGCCCGGTCTCCTGCTTCTTTTCTGACCTGTGCCAGATCTGCCAGCAGATCTTCTTCTTGGACTTCGCGAAGTACTTTTTTACCAAAATGCGCTGCCACTTTGCACATTTCTTCCGGAATAGACGCATATTCATTGGTAAGTGCTGCATGATCTGCACCACAGTCGATGATACAAAGTGCAAGTCCCAGTCCTGTAAGATCTGCATTGATGGATCTTACTATCGGGTTTGCCGGATCTTTAAAATCAATGGCTACTGCATCTCCTACGGAAGAAGCAGTCTGATCCATCAATCCACATGGTTTCCCAAAATATTCATTTTCTGCTGCCTGACCGATTTTTGCGATTTCTACTGCATCAAACTTGTCCTGACAAAACAGATGATTTCCCGTTGTTCCAATCAGCACCTCACACGCTGCGGAGGAAGACAGTCCGGATCCAGGCAATACCGTTGATGTCACATACATATCAAAGCCTGCTACCGGATATCCTGCTTTATGAAGCTTGGCCAGCACGCCTCTTATCAGAGAAGCAGTTGTTTCTTTTTCTTCTTCCTTCACTTCCAGATCAGCAAGATCAACACTTGTCATTGGCCAGCCTTCTGACTGAAAATGCACAACACTCGTTCCGTTTAATGCGACACATGCCAGAAAATCCAGATTCACTGCTGCCGCCAGCACTCGTCCATGCTGATGATCGGTATGATTTCCACAGATTTCTGTACGCCCAGGCGCAGAACAAAGTGCGACCATCGTATCTTCTGTTGCTCCAAAGCTCTCCTTAAATCCTTCCATCACATGTGTGGCTCTTTCTCTTGCTGCCTTCAGATTCTCACACCCGGTCTTCAGAAGTGACGCGTCCAAATCTCCATTTTTTACCATCTGATATACTTCATTCCACTTTTTCAAAATATAGTTCCTGCCTTTCCTATATGATTTTATATGATGTTGGGGGCAAAAGCCCCAACTATGATGCCTACGGATTGTTACGTGCGTTGCACTCCCACAACCCTGGCATCATTTATATGTTAATATATTTAACATGCTTATTTTTTCAGAAAATGTTCCCGGTTCGGGTATTCCTGACGAAATGCCTGAAGTGCCGCCTCCTGTAGAAGGGCAAATTCTTTATCCATGTGCAATGCATGGGGTGCCTGAAATGCAATGGCGCTGATCTGTTCCGCGATTTTTTTCACAACTCCTTCATCCGATAGCTGTCCCATTCCAAACACAAGTGAAGTAAATCCTCTTCCGTCTCTGCTGACTTCCATAAATTTCAAAAAGACATTTTTTAATTCCAATAGAAGAATTTCTCTTAATTCTTCGTCCAAAGAATCTGCATCTGCCAGACATAATGTACTAATAATCTTTGCTGCCTGTTTTCTTCTTTGTCCGCCAAAATCTAACGATGTGCCTTCTGCCAGACATTTCAGTTCCATCAGGCTTCCTACGAATGCATCTTTTGTCGGTTTTCTCTTTCCATATCTGGCGACCCATAATTTTTTTCGGAACACATCCGCCTGCGTTAATTCATTTTCTGTATTCTGTTTTAGTAATTCCAGCCTTTTTGGCGCATCTGTCTCCTGATAAAATGTCTCGATCCATACTGCTCCCATTCACTTCTTACCTCGTCTGTCGTTTTATAAAATCTTCCACATTACTGCTGTATACCGGCCGATACTCAGAAACATAATACCTGCCTTCTTTTAACTGGTTCCGGTTCACATCTTCTCCTCGAAAAATCTCTACAGCTAGCTTCGCTATCTGCAACGCCTGATCTTCTTTATCATTATACACTGTCCCCTGCATTTCACCAGCTTTTATTGCTTCCAATGCATCATCTAATCCATCAATACCGAAAATGACCGGCCACTCTGCCTGTTCATATCCGGCTTTTCGATATGCCTCCACAGCTCCAAGTGCCATTTCATCATTGTTAGAAATGACAAGTTCAATTCCATCTTTATACTGACTGATCAGGCGGTTCATTCGGTTTTCGGCCTGTCCCCGGTTCCAATCTGCGAACTGATAACTTAATTTTTCCAGATTTACCTCTTTCTCGATCAATGTTTTTACAGAGAAATCCGTTCTGCTGATTGCATCCTGATGCCCAGCTTCTCCTTCCAACAATACATATTGTATTTCACCATCCTGATTCTTGTCTACTTCCGGATGATTTTTAATATAATCTGCCGCTATCTCTCCCTGCATCACTCCAGATTGTTCTGCGTCACAACCTACATAATACAGGTCTTCCCACTGCATCAAATCCTCCCAGACCAGTTCCCTGTTAAAGAAAATAATCGGGATGTCATTCTGTTTTGCCAGCCTGATGATCCGGGACGGAGCAGTTCTGTCTACCAGATTGACGCACAAAACATCACAACCGGCATCAATCATCCCTTCCACTATATCATTTTGATCCTGCTGATCATCATTTCCATTTTTTACAGATACGGTAATCTTCATATCTTCTGTTTCCATAGATTTCAGATTTTCTTTTAGCTTATCTGCCAATGCATTGATAAAAGGATCATCCTGTGTATATGTTACAACACCTACACGCAACACTTTATCAGATTTTATTTTTCCTGATCCACAGCCGGAAATACACAACATCGCTACCATTACAGCAACTGCACAGACACTTTTTTTTCTACATTTTTTACTCATAGGAATATAAAAACCTTTCTATTTCGTCATCTAAAAGCTTAGTATCCTGATCCATAATCTTTACTTCCGTTTCGTGGCTTTCCATTTTGTAAAGTCTGTTTTTTATTTTCTTTGCAATTTCTTCTACACTTTTATATCCTATCTCATATCCATCCAGTACGACAAGCCCTTGTGTCTTTCCGTAATCCTGAAGTGCAATTGCTTTCATACTGCTTCCGATCCCATAAATCTTTGTTCCTGCTCCCTGTTCTTGTGTTTCTTCCTGTGCTTCCTCCTGCGTTTCCTCCTGCGTTTCTTCAAACTGGTCTCCCAGTTGATCTAATGCACCGGGATCTAACACTACCAGCGTATCTACTTTTGGCTGTTCTTTCACTTTCTCGCAGACATCCTGGTCTTTTTCCTGATAATAATGCCATAGGATCTGACAGTCGGAACCTTCCAGTGCATCCGTAAGCCCGCGGACTGCACTGGCTGCCGCTTCCGTATCTTTCCTTCCCACAACAATTCCTATGGTCTGTTTTCTTGAATTTATCTGTCCGCCAATATATTTTCCCATCTCATAGTAATCTGGTGCGACTACCGAAAACTTCGATGTTGCTTCTGCGTCTTCGGTATACAGATCTTCCACGACCAAAATAACCGGAACATCTGAACATTCTTTTGTCAACATCTCTTTTGTATCTGTTCCAGGTGCAGGAAGCACAATAAATGCATCGATATGATTATTTTTCTGCTCTTCGATAGCTTCCTTTTCTGCTTCTGCATTTTCAATATCATCTGTGTTGCAAATGACCAGATGTATATGATTCTCTTTTGCCGACTGCTTCATTCCTTTGATCAGAGAATCCCATCTCTGGTCTCCGGATTCCGGAAGTATTACGGCTACTCTTTTTTCCGGCACGTTCTGAATAAAAATCTTCCACACAAAAAACAGTGCCAATACAAGAAGAATCAATTCCATAGCAAAGAATGTTATTTTATTCTTTTTCATATGCTTTCCCCCTCTGGCTGTATTTTTGCATTTCCAGCTTTTCTGCATTTTCTTTTGTGTATGGGATTGCCGGAATGTGAATAACGACTTTCGTTCCTTCATCAGGTTCACTGTAGACAGTAAGTCCGTATCCTTCACCAAACATCAGTTTAATTCGGGAATGAACATTAATAACTCCGACTCCTGACCCATGTTTTGGAACTTTGTTGTTATCTGTCAAAATATTTTCCAACACTTCTTTGCGCATTCCCATTCCATTATCTTCTATACGAATGTATATATCATTGTCTTTCTTTTCCCCGGATACTACAATTCTTCCATCATCGTCTTCGTCCATATGTCCGACTCCGTAATAGATTGCATTTTCCAAAATAGGCTGGATGACCAGCTTTACAATACAGTAATTATAAAGTTCTTCATCTATCTGAAAATCTATCTTAAATCTTTCTTTATAGCGTACCAGTTGAATATTCATATAACTACGGCTATGCTGAAGTTCATCCTTGATTGAAATAATCGTCTTGCCCCTTGACAGGCTGACTCTCAACAGTTTTGCAAGCTCAGAAATCATAATGACCGCTTCTCGATTCTTCTGTGCTTCTACCATCCAGGTGATAGATTCCAACGTATTATAAAGAAAATGTGGATTGATCTGACTCTGAAGCGCATCCAGTTCACTTTTTCTCCGCTCGTTTTGCTGACGCATAATTTCTTCCATCAACTGTTCAATCTGTTCATATGATTTCTGCACGGAATATCCAAGATGTCGTACTTCCAAAGAGCCTCCAATATAAATATCTGGTTTTTCTCCGGCTTCATAAGCCTTCACGGAAGCATCTAACTCGCGGAGCGGCTTTGATAATTTCTGGGAAATTAACCGGTTTCCCTCCAAAAGCAGCATCATCAATATAATAATCGTTGTAAAAATATAATATCTGAAGTTGTTAATATTGGCTGTTTGCACACTTTCCGGTATCACACCAATCAGTTTCCAGCCTGTATAAGAAATACTTCCGACAATAACATTTTCTTTACCATTGCCAGACGATATCTCATAGACTCCATCCTCATATCCTGCTGCCTTAAGGCTGTTCTCTTTGAATAATTCACGGTCTATCTCTGCTCTTCTTGGATGATAGAGAAGCTCCCCGTCCCGATTGCAAACATAATAGTAAACTCCGTCCGAAGACTCATTGATCTGCTTTAAAACATTTTCAACAACAGAATATTTCATATCTACCAGAAGCACTCCGCTCCCCGGTCTATCTCCGTCGTTAATATCAACCGAACGACTGAGCGAAATGACTCGATGATACCGATAAGCTCCGTCCTGGAACAAGTTCTGTACATGAGGCATGGAAAAATGAATATTTTCAATCGCATTTTCCGCATTCTGATACCAGTCCTGGTTTTTAATCTCTACATTTTCTTTTTCTAAAGATACCGGCTCTGAAGCAATAAGATTTCCGTCACTTCCATACAATGCCATACTCTGTATCTTATCTGAATTCGTCTCATACAGCAGACTGCACTGCTTTGCAAATTCCTGACTGGAAATATCAAATTCCTGAATAATATTGTAGTTAGCCGCATTAAAAATCTGTCTGATATCTAACAGATCAGAATTCAACCGGTCCACGCTGCTTTCTACCGTTGCTTCCGTATTCGATACAGCGGTATTATCCATTGCCAGTTTGAATCTGTGGTAAAGCAGCAATCCCATTATAGTAATTGTAATCAGTGTCGATGCCATAAGAACAGACATGATAATGGATTGTATGTTAAATCCGCCTTTTCTTTTCTTCACGCTTTCTTTTTCCCTCATATGGATTATTTCTTTAAATGTTCATTCCGATATTTCGAAGGTGACATCCCAAATCTCTTTTTAAAAACATAGCTGAAATAATTTGCATCCAGATATCCTACTTTTTCTGCAATGATATAACTCTTTTCTGTCGTATTCAGCATCATCTCTGCCGCAATATCCATCCTGTAATCGGTCAGATAAGAAATAAAAGATTTTCCCATCTCCTTTTTGAATATAGAAGAAAAATATGAATTGGAAACTCCAAGTGCTGAACACACATCGTCAAGTGTGATCTCTGACTCCATATATCTTTCTCTCACAATATTCTGAGCCTCTGTCACAAGACGTCTTGACGTACTGTTTCTGGCATTTTTCAACTGTTCGCTGATTTTCAGCGACATACCTATGATCCAGGATGTCAGTGCACTTTCATCCATCTGGGATACTTTTTGATATAAATTCGGTACATTTCCAGACATTTCATTAAAATCCAGTGAATTATTGGAGCAGAATTTAAAGTAGCCGCTTACGATCTCCATGGTAGCAAGGTTGTACTGTCCAATCGTCTTTGCATTTTTATGAAGTTTTTCAATCTCTTTTCTGGCCGCTTTCTCAATCTCTTCCTCATCGCCTACATGAATAGCACGAAATAGCTCCTGCATTCTCGCTTCTTCCTGCTGCGTCTGGATTTTCGATTCTTTTGGTACGATTTCTCCAATATTGATTGCCCGCTTTGTTCCATACAAAACTCTATAGGAAACTGCTTCCCTGGCGCCTTCATAGGATGTACTGATATCATAAAGGCCTTCACATGTCGTTCCTACTCCTGCTGTGACAACTGCTCCCATAATCCGATAGGCCCATCGACAGAACCTGTCACATTCATCGGTAATCTGAACAAGATTCTCCTCCGTGTCCACTTCCAGTACTAAAACTGTATTACCAAGATAGATAAACTCCTGACACTTCCATTTTTCTGCCAGTCTCTGCTTGATTTCCCGGTCTACCGACATGGACAAAAGCAGCGAATCCATTCCCTCCGGTACATGATTCGCCGAAGTATGAAATACAACACAGCAAAAAAGCGGTCCCTTCATATCGATCTGATATGCTGTCAGAAATCTCTTGTAATCTTCTTCACTCACTCTTCCTTCAATCAGTGAGATCAAAAAATTAGATTTTAATGCCGGGAGCGCTTCCTGGAAATAATCTTCCAGTTTCTTTACATTTAACTTCTCTTCCCGTTCTTTATCTAACGTATCTTTTAACCTTGTCAGACATTCTGATAATTCCACCGCATTGATTGGCTTTAACATATATTCCTTGATTTCAAGATGTACTGCTTCCTTCGCATATTCAAACTCATCAAAACCGGTACAGAGCATAATGTATATATTCGGATAATCCGCACGCACTCTTCTGGCCAGTTCCAGTCCGTCCATATAAGGCATCTTGATATCTGTTAAAACGACATCCGGCTGAAGCTTTTCTATCAATTCTAATGCCTTCACTCCATTTGTCGCGCTTCCTACTACTTCAAACCCTAATTCATTCCAGCGAATCTTTGCTTCCATGACATCAATGACTTCTTCTTCATCATCCACAAGAATTACTTTATATCGTTCCATCTTAATCCCCTTTTTGTCCCTATTTCAAGTTTTTTATCATAAATCGAGAACTTTTAATACCCATTCATTATATCAAACATTTCCCGGATTCTAAACAATCATTATACAACTGCCAGCGGCTTTTATAATATAGCAGGAATTCTCTTAAGACTCCTGTTATATTATAAAAGCCGCCCCTTTCATCTATAAGACGAGCAGGGCAGCTTTCACTTTTTATGTTTACCTGCGTAAACAGCCTTTTTTAACTATTATTTTTTCTGTACATATTTCAGACAGTCAAGTGTAACGGCTGCCAGAATAATGATACCTTCAAAGATAAACTGAAGGTTTGTATCAATACCAAGAATTGTCAGAGAGTATGTCAGAGATGTAAAGATCAATACACCAGTTACAACTCCTGAAATCTTACCGATACCACCAGTAAAGGAAACTCCACCAACTACGCAGGCTGCAATAGCGTCCATATCCCAGCCCTGTCCATAAGCTGCACTACCAGATCCAACCATTCGGAGACACTCGAGCCAGGAACCAAATCCATAAAGAATACCTGCCATGATAAATGCTCCCATTGTTACTTTGAATACAGAAATACCGGATACGGTTGCTGCCTCCGGGTTTCCACCGACTGCATAAAGGTTCTTTCCAAATGTTGTCTTGTTCCAGATGAACCATACAACAACTACTGCGATGATTGCCCATAAAATAATCATTGGGAATCTTCCTGCCTTTGGAATAAAGATATTCGGAATTGCCGGATCAATTGCTCCAAAAGAAACTCCCTTTGTTGCATATGTAACAAGACCGAAGATGATCAACATGTTCGCCATTGTTGAAATGAATGGATGCATCTTAAATCTTGCCATAAAGAATCCGGCGATCATAGCAAATACGGTTGTAAGAATGATACATACACCTAATGCTAATAATGATTTTGGAATTATTCCCATATTGGAAAAATCAAAAATGTGGCCAAATACACCACCGGTGTTAATTCCGTTATGCATAATAATGGTTGCTGTAACCATACCCATACCAACCATACGTCCTACAGAAAGGTCGGTACCTGTTAAGAGGATCAGGCCTGCAACACCAAGTGCGAGGAACATTCGCGGTGAAGCCTGCTGTAAGATATTCAGGATATTCGTTGCTGTAAAGAGCTGTGTATTTTTCACAATTGGTGTAATGATACACAGTGCAATAAAAATCAGGATAATTACAATATACAGACCATTCTTATACAGGAACTGTGTCATATTGAATGTATATTTGTAATTTTCAATTTTCTGTGCCTGCTTCTGAGCAAATGTGTATTTTGACATTCTCAGAAGATCAATCAAATGGAACTTATGCATAAATGCATCATGTTTTCTGTCCTTGATTTCCTGAAGTCTGGACTCATGTGCCATCTGCGCATCATATAATTTATTCTTATATGTATACTTCTCTGCTTTGATCTCTTCTGCATCTTTCAGGCTTCCAAGTGCTTTCTTATGCTCTTCCTGAAGCTGCGTTTTCGTTTTTTCAAAGCTGCTGTTTTCTGCTTTCTTCTCAGCTTCACAGCTCTTGACAACAATGTCATAGTATTCACTGCTGTAATGCTTGGAAAGATAACCTTCTGCATCTGCAATCAACTTTGTAATCTGCTCTTTATTTGCAGCCTCTGTTGCTTTTGCTTTCTCCAGTTGTTTTTTGCTTTCCTCAATAATCTTGTTCTGCTGCTCTTTTGTTAAATTCTTATTCTCTTTTGCAATTGCAATCTGATTTTTTAAACTATTGACTTTGTCAGATCCTTCTACACGAAATGCATCGATCTGAGCCTGTATCTTACCAACATATTCGTCAATCGGCTTTAAAAGCTTTGCTTCTTCTTCAGCCGAAATAATTACGTTGTTCTCTGCCATATCTAATACTCCTCTCTGTTACAAATATTTCGCACTGAGTCTCAATAATTCTTCCTGATCTGTCTCTTTTGTATTTACGATTCCGGCCAGACGTCCATTTGACATAACGCCAATTCGATTCGTAATTCCAAGAATTTCAGGCATCTCTGAAGAAACTACAATAATTGTCTTTCCTTGCTTTGCCATATTGATAATCAGTTCATAAATCTCGTATTTTGCACCTACATCAATTCCTCGGGTCGGATCATCCATCATGAATACGCTCGGTGAACGCTCCAGCCATTTACCGAAGATAACTTTCTGCTGATTTCCTCCGGAAAGGCTTGTGATCATGTCATCCGGTCCCATACATTTTGTATGCATGATTCTGATCTCTTCTGCGGTCGCACGTACCATTCTGTCATGAGACAATGCAACGCCGCTCTTATAATGGCTCATATTGGCAATGGTAGTATTAAATGTAATATCACCTTTTAAGAACAGACCATTGGCTTTTCTTTCCTCTGTAATCAGAGCAAATCCATGATCCATTGCATCTTTCGGGGAGGAAAAGTTCATAACTTTTCCATCATAAATTACATTTCCTTCTGCTCTTGTACGTATTCCAAAAATCGTTTCCAGAAGTTCCGTACGTCCGGCTCCTACCAGACCATAAAATCCGAATATCTCTCCTTTTCTGATATCAAAGGATACATTCTGAATCTTTGGTGCATATTTTGTTGAAATATTTTGTACAGAGAGAATTTTCTCTCCCGGTTCATTATCTACAGGTGGAAATCTATTATCCAATGAACGGCCAACCATCGCTGCGATCAGCTCATTCATATCGGTATCTTTACTATCTTTAGTCATAACAAGACTTCCATCTCGAAGTACTGATATTTCATCACAAATTTCAAAAATCTCGTCCATCTTGTGTGAAATATAAATCAGTGAAATTCCCTGTGCTTTCAACTGACGCATCATTTTGAAAAGCTTTTCTACCTCTGGTGCTGTAAGTGATGATGTTGGCTCATCTAATACAATCACCTTAGAATGATATGAAATTGCTTTCGCGATTTCACACATCTGGCGCTGTGACACAGACATTTTCTTCATTGGCTGAGTCAGGTTCACAGTTATTCCAAGTTGACGGAACAGATTTGATGTTTCCTTTTTCATTCTTGCTTCATCAACAACTCCAAAAGAGTTTTTTGGATATCGACCAAGAAACATATTGTCGATAACACTTCTCTCCAGACACTGGTTCAATTCCTGGTGTACCATCGCTACGCCATTTTCCAGTGCATCTTTCGGCCCAGAAAAATTCACTTCCCGGCCATCTAATATAATTGTCCCCTCATCTTTCTGATAGGTTCCAAAGAGACATTTCATCATTGTCGATTTTCCGGCACCATTTTCACCCATAAGTCCCATAATGGTTCCAGGTTTGACATTCAGGTCAATATGTTTTAGAACCTTATTTCTGCCGAATGACTTACTCATACCTTTAATCGATAAGATGTATTTATTCTTATCCTCTGTCATAGCCCTGCTTCCTTTTCTTAGCGAAAGAAGGGTATCATCTCTGACACCCCTCTTTGTTTCATTAATTTACTGATAATCAATCTCTTATTATTTAAGAAGTGATGTATAAGATGATGCATTGTCTGTTTTAACCATGTTAATTGCAAATGCATCGTACTCGCTTGGATTTCCAAGACGGTTTGTGATGTTAGACTCTGTCTGTCCATCTCCACCGATGTAATCAACTGTCAGGTTCAGAAGATCATCATAATTCTCAAGCAGTGGCTGATATGTTGAGCTCAGGAAGTTATCTGATGCATTGTAAATGTCAAGCCATACTTTCTTAGATGGACTCTTAGAAGAATCAAGCTGTTTGGAAACTTTGTCGTAAACCTTTGTTGAATCTGTAAAGTCTTTGTAGTTGTCAGCTGTTACAGCTACGTTTAATGCGTAGTATGATCTGTCCTCTTCACTGTATCTGTAGTCTTCACCTTCTGTCAGGCAGTTACCAGCATCATCTGCTGTACCGATACCTGTATCAACATCGACTCCGTCAAGTGCGTTACGAAGAACTCTCAGTGTCAGGTAAGCCTGTACATCTGCATGCTGTGAAATTGTTCCGCCGTATCCTTCAGCGATTGCTGCTACAGCATCACTGTTAGCATCATATCCGAATGTAGGAACTTTGTTGTCTTTTGCCCAAGCGTTGAACATTGACATTCCCATACCGTCATTATTAGAAACAACAACATCAATCTGCTCTCCGAAAGAAGCTGACCATGTTCCAATCGCGTTACCAGCTGTTGCTGCATCCCATGTAGCTCCTGCTGAGTTCTTCATCTCCTGAGAAGCAAGCTCACGAATTGTATATGTCTTTCCATTTACATCAAGAGTTGCATCTTTAACAACTTTTGCTTTTCCGTCTACGTTAGTTCCTGCTGGTGTAGAATCAACCTCACCGTTTGCATCAATACCTGTTCCAAGGGCAGAACGAACACCACGTGTACGAGCGATAGAATCGTTATGTCCGATATCACCAATTGCAAGTACATATCCGATTACTCCGTCACCGTTTCTGTCAATCTTGTCTGCATTCGCTTTGATGTAGTCAACAACCATCTGTCCCTGCAGTTCAGCTCCCTGGTTAGCATCAAATCCTACATAGTATGTATCATCATTGAAGTTCAGAGCCTCTTTGTCAAGTTCTCCCGTAGAACTGTTAGATGGCTGACGGTTGAACCAGCAAAGCGGTTTGTCTGCATTTGCTACGGAACTGTCTGATGATCCTGATGATTTAGAATCTCCTGAGGATCCACCACAACCTGCAAGTGATAACGCAAGTGTAGCTGTCATAATTGCTGCTAATACTCTTCTTTTTTTCATTTTGTTTCCTCCCATTTGTTCATTTTGCTTCAATTTTCCTTGAACCAATTAACTAATTCCATTATAATCACTATACTCTGTTTAGAACATAGAATATTTTTGTATTTATTATCAAATTTCTATGGTAATCAGTGATTTTTTTATGCATTTTCCTTATATCTACTTTTTTCGGCATATTCATCGCAACACCCGAATCTGCACATTTAAAACAAATCTACTGTTTTCATTCATGCGAAAAGAGCTTCACACACAACTTTCCAGGCTGTGTATGAAGCTCTTTATATTGTATTCTCTTCTATAATTTTATTCGATCACTCCACCGTTGGCCTCGATCAATCCATTAATATAAGCTGTTCCGAGTGCACGGTCATATAATCCGTAACCTGGTTTTCCTGTTTCTCCCCAAATCATACGTCCGTGATCCGGGCGGAAATATCCGTCAAATCCAGTCTCTACCAATGCTTTCACAATTGCATTCATATCAAGCGAGCCATTCTGTGTCAGATGTCCAGACTCTTCAAATGATGTATCCGGAAGGATCTTTACATTTCGGATATGCATAAATCCGATTCGTTTCATTGCAGAATATTTGCGTACCATAGCCGGGATATCATTTTTCGGTGAACTTCCCAGGGATCCTGTACACAGACACAAGCTGTTAGCCGGGCTGTCCACAATAGAAAGATATCGATCCAGATTCTCCTCGCATGTGATCACTCTTGGAAGTCCAAAAATCGGATACGGAGGATCATCCGGATGAAGCGCCATGACAACACCGCACTCTTCCGCTACCGGAATGACACGTTTCAGGAAATATTCAATGTTTTCCCAAAGTCCTTTTTCTCCTATTTCCCCATAGGCACGAATCAATTCACGGACTTCATCCTGTGTATAGCTGGAATCCCAGCCCGGAAGATGAATATCGTCTTTTAGTGGATCCAGACCTTTCATCTGTTCCCAGTACATTACAAGACTTGTGGAACCATCTTCTGCTTCTTTGTCAAGCTGTGTTCTTGTCCAGTCAAATACCGGCATAAAATTATATGTCACACATTTAATCCCGTATTTTGCACATCTGCGGATAGACTCACAATAATTCTCAATGTGACGGTCTCTTTCTGGCTTTCCAAGTTTGATTTCTTCCGTTACCGGAATGGATTCTACAACATCAAAAATTAATCCATGCTCCCGGCATTCATCTACCAGATGTTTGATACTTTCTTCCGGCCATACTTCTCCCGGTTTTACATCATAGACAGCGGAAACGATAGAACGCATCCCCGGAATCTGACGAATCTTATCTAATGTTACCGGATCACTGTCTCCGTACCAACGAAATGAACTTTTCATTGAATTTTCCTCCTATTCAAGAATGCCTCGGCATTCCTGCTCAGTTATTTTACTGCTTTTTTAATACTTCTTTCTTCAAGAATGCCTCGGCATTCCTGCTGCGAGATGCGCGTCATGCAATTGCATGACATACTTCTACCTTTTACAGCTTCACTTTTACAACAATCTTCTTCACCGGACACGGACCATTCTTTGTCATACGTCTCGGCGCATGTCCGTCTTCCGGCGGAACAATGGCAAAATCTCCGGCCTTCAGGATTACAGAGCCTGCATCGTCTGGCTCATTGTAGAAAATCAGGTCTCTTTCTGCATCGTAGTCCATAGAAGGTGTCAGATTTTTCACCGGCTCATACCCAAAGCATTCTTCTCCTTCTACCACATACTGTACATCAAAATATTCCAGATGACTTTCAAATGCACATTCTTCTACAGTCATAGTTGTATAGCTCTGCACACTTGCATAAACTTCATCTCCATCAATCTCTGTTCTTCCGATCGGAAGTGATGCAAGATCTGTTTCTCTTAAAAATGTAAATGCTTTTTTAAACTTATCACTGAGGTAATCATACTTCTCAGCTAATGTAATATTCGTTGTTAACATTTATTTCCTCCTGCAGTGTTTACTGCTTCTTTGTCATATTCATGATTTCATCGTATAGTCCCCATGCTGCATTCTTATCATAAGAATACACGAGAAGTACATCTAACATATACGGGGACACCTTCAAATCCAGAAGTTTCCCTGCGAATGCCATAGCCGCAATCTCAGAAAGACAGGAAATTGTAGATTTATTGGAAAACGGTTTTCTCCAGAGTTCTACCCTTTCTGTTCTTGTATAGATTTCTTTCACGTGCTGCTCCTCTACTGCATGAAATAATTCATGAGCAAGCAATGTATTGGTAAGATTTTCTCTGCGAAGCAGATCGCATCCACATTCTTCTTCCAATTTTGAAGCTTTATCCACACAATCCGTAAAAATAGTGATCTCATCCGGTTCTACAAATTGAGCAAAGAGTACCAGACCGCCTCCTACCGGGACTTTTGGAGTTTTTACTTTCATCCCAAGTTTTTCAGCTAATTCTCCCGGATTTCTCGTTCCATACTGCCTCGCGATTTTTTCAGCCCACTCTCGACCGCAATCATTCGCTTTGTGCGTATACTGCATTTTCTGCTCGTTACTGAACCTTCCTTCTAAAGGCTCTCTGCTAAATGCATATTTCCCCCAGTCTTCCTCTGTCAAAGCCCCCAGTTTCTCTATCATTTCCGGAAACGGAACTTTGGGATATTCCGGCATAGAAAAGGCAGTACCCTTTCCTGAAAATGCGTCTATAAGTCTGTTCCACTTTTCCTGTCTTCCCATATATTTTATACCTCTGCATCCTTAGATGCCACGGATCATGATTGATCTATAAACTGTTCTTTGCTCCTACGATGATGACATCATCACCTGGATCTATCATCTGCATTTCCACTTCCATCAGCATCAGGATCTTATCAAGGTCTACAGAACCTGAGAAATCCATGACACGCGCACCGGCACAAATGTAATAGTCCGGGCGAAGGATTGCGTCCTGCTGATAAATTGCAAGCTCTTCCCATAACTGAGATACGATATTACGATAGCTTCCGGCTTTACAAAGAATTGCTTTTCCGTCATTTCTCTGAACCTTGATAAATCCTTTTTTATCCAGAATACGAACCGGATGTTTTCCTTTTCCTTCTATAGCAAATACATAGAAGTTCTTTGTTGCACATTCTTCATTTACTTCTGACGGAGCAACCTTCAAGTCTTCAGCCGCCAGTTCTCTTGCTTCCTTAGCTGTACATTCTTTTAAGAGGTCCGTTGTCTTAACTTCTGTTGATCCAAGGGCAATGGCTGTCAGTTTTGATGTCTGCGGATCGATTTCAATATGTACATCTACGCTGTCTGCTGCCGCACCACTTTCTACAGCCTTATCAATTGCCTCAGCTTTGATGGAGCGGATATCTTCCGGTGTCGGGTTCGGAACAACACGTTCTACAACGTCTCGTACCATTGCAAGCGCAACTCCGATAGAAGAAATAACTTCTGCATTGTCCGGGATTGAGTAGCGCAGTCCCATTTTATCAGAACAGAATCCGATAAGAGCCGCTGCTCCTCCACCAACTCCGACCAGACTGATCTGGTCTTTTTCCAGACGGTATTTGTCAGCCAGATTCATAATGATCGGCTCAATCTTTTCGTAAGCCCTTGTCAGGATCTGAGTTGCAACTTCTTCTACAGTTTTTCCCATGTAATCTGCCAGCGGCTGCATTGCCTTTCTTGCTGCATTTGCATTTCCATATGCAAAATATTCCGGCTTAATAAGACCAAGCACATTGGCTGCGCATGTATTCGTAATGGTGATACGTTTTCCATTCTTTAATTCGATCGCAACATAGTCCTCCGGATCTCCTTCTTTCGGGCTGAAGAATACAACTTTCGGATCTACGATTTCTTCTTCTGGTGTAAATACTGCATAATCAAGACCTGCAATATGCGCGGAACGTGGTCCTACATCTTTTACTCCGTTCTTATCTGCACGAACCATACTTCCTCCGGCAACACCGAGAACTCGTACATCTAAGCTGCTGATATATGTACGATGTCCTCCAACTACAGAATAGTCGATAGCAGGACGTCCATCTTTGATAACACCGATATTGGTCGTTGTTCCACCTACTTCAAAGTATACGCCATTAGAAGCACGCAGATACATCAGACTTCCCATAACAGATGCAGCCGGACCGGATAACATGGTCAGTACCGGACGTTTTTTCATCTCACTGATCTCCATAACTCCACCGTCACCACGCATGATCATCAGCGGAACTTCAACACCTGCACTCTTAACACTTTGCTCTGTAGAGTTTGCAGTGTTAAGCATTTTCGGAAGAATAGACGCATTGATTGCTGCTGTACGGGTACGTCTTGTCAGTCCGTAAAGTTTTGTGATCTCACTGGCTGCTGTTGCTTCAAGTCCCATGCCTTTTGCAATCTTGCAGATGCCAGTCTCATTTTCCATATCATCCACGCCGAAAGACTCACTGGCAACGATAACCTCTGCGCCATCTCCAACCAAAGATTTAATCGTATCTGTCACAGCCTGGTCGGACAGTTTTTCATCACAGATGTAACGATTCTTAAGACGGATAAAACGTCCGGACCCAAGATTGATGTCTTTCATATTTGTCTGAGCTTTTGCAATGAGTCCGCCGATTCCTTTCGGGCCGACACCAACAACACCAACCTTTGCAACGTCACCTTCGATCAAGGCATTGGTTGCCTGGGTCGTAGAATGTGCTACGAAAATGACATCTTTCGGGTCAATATTATTTTCCCGCAGACAATTCTGAAATGCTGCTACAACACCGGCTGCTACGCCTGCTTTATCATCGTGAGTTGTCTTTACAGAAGATTTTCCAATTATTTCATGTGTGGCATTGTCAACGGCAACCGCTTTTGTATGCGTTCCACCTACGTCAATACCCATACGTACTTTTCTATCGCTCATTTTTCACGCCCTCCTTAACCGAACATAACATATGTGATCGCCTGCATAATGATACATACAAGCCATGCATATGGCAGTGTCATCTTCAGATGTTCTCTTGTGGATACTTTTGAGTAGCTTACTCCCCATGCAATCCAGCTCTGTGTCATACAGATTGATACATTCATTGTAATAGAAGGAATGGCCATCAGTGCATACAGATATGGTGTTGAGAATCCGATTCCTTTCAGGATTCCAAGTGTTGCAGCTCCGCAGCCGAACAGTGTAAATGGTCCACGGAACAGTCCAAGTGGCGCAAGAATTGCAAATACAATGCTGATAACCAGTGTATTATTCGGAATAATATTTCCAAGAAGTGCATTAAAATATGGCACGCAAAGCTCTGCCGCTTTGTTGAACATTGGAATCATAAGCAGGAATCCTACCAGCGGTGCAGTGTCAACAACACCATCATAGAAATCCTTATTCAGTACACGGCATGCACCGCGAAATGATGTCAGTTTCTTACATACGAATAATGCGTAGAAACTTCCAATTGTAAATCCAAGAATGATCGGTACATTAAATACTACAAGAAGTACAACCGGGATGATCGGTGCGATCAGAGCAATTGTCGGAACATATCCCGGGCGGGCTTTTCTTGCTGCAGATGCGCTCCATGCATGAACGGTTTTCTTCTTTCCAAGTGTCACAACACACATAACAATTACTACAAGAAGCTGTACTGCAACTCCGATGATCGCCCAGTGAAGACGTGCAGGATCATCATAAGTGATGAGCTGTTTTCCATCTTCTCCAAGGAAGAATCCGAGGAACTGTCCGGTAAGTACCGGATTTAAATACATTCCGGCTCCGACACTCATCATGAAGGATCCGATGGAAAGTGTCTTAGGAATCCCAAGACTCATAAGGATTGGAAGAATGATCACTCCAATCGCTACAACGGCACCTGCGCCAAATAATGTTGAAAAGATTGCTGTTGTAACTGTAGAAAGTAATACACAGATGATAACCGGTTTGTCTCCACCAAGCTCAACCGCTTTACGGATCAGTGCATCTGCAATACCTGTCTGAAGAAGAACACGTCCAAACCATGCACCAAATACAACATTTACAAGTACATTTCCCCAGCCTTCCGGACCGGACTGGAAAACTTTTGTAATTGCATCAACAACACTGATATCCGTGATTCCCGGATAAGAACCAATAAATTCCGGATTTGTCGCAAATGTATTTCCAATAAGTGGAAGCACTGTCCAAATAATTGCCATAATCAGCATACCCATCATCAGGTTGCCGCCGCGCACTGCGTATACAGCCAACCCTACAAATGAGATGAGCAGCAGGATTCCAATAATATATTCCATGATATTTCCTCCTGTATCAAAGATTCTTTATGATTTCTATAACCTCTTTTAAATTCGAAACTTTCGCATCCCACAGACCTTCTTCTTTCTCAGGTGCCGGGGACAGATCTGGGATTACAATCGCTTTGCAGCTAGCATTTTTTGCAGCCTTCAGACCATTTGGGCTGTCTTCCAAAACAAGACATTTCTCTGTCGGAACTCCCAGCGCCTCTGCCGCAGCTATGAAGATATCACCTGCAGGCTTCGCTGCCTTCACTTCATCACCGCACACCGATGCACTGAAATATTCTGTTACATTTGCCATATCCAGATAACCCATCGCTTTCTTGCGGTTTGTCGAGGTTGCGAGCGCCGCCGGAATATTTTCTCTTTTCAAATACTCCAACAGCTCCACCAGTCCTTTCTTTACCGGAAGCCCATTCTTATCGATCCATTCTTTTGCATATACCGTCCGAAGCGTAAATGCTTCATCATATAACTCTTCACTTCCAAATGCTTCTTTGAAATGTCTTCGCTTTTCTTTTTCTCCGGTTCCACGAAAAGACGCGATCAATTCATCTTTCATATGAAGGCCAAGCTTTTTTCCTGCATATTTCCAGCCTTCGTATCCGATTCTTTCCGTATCGAACATAAGCCCGTCCATATCAAAAATTACTCCCTGAATCATTGTTTCTTCCCATTCTATATTTCCTAATTATGATTACATCTTCAGAACAGATTCCCACACTTCTTCAACAACCGGGATTCCCTGTTCTTTGTTCTCTTTGATGTTCTTAAGCTCTAACTCTCCCGGATAAAGAACTTCTCCGTCCTCTTTGATCGGCTCAGAAGATTTCACATCTGCAAGAATCTCATCTACAATTGCATCTGTCTGCTCCACTGTGTTGAACTTTGTAGGATCTACTGCAATCATAATCTGAGTAAGTCCAATCTCGTCACCGAATGTTCCAATTTTTGATACAGAGTTTCCATCTGTAAGAACTGTTGCGATCAGATCCAGCACGATGGAAAGTCCACTTCCCTTCCAGTATCCCATCGGAAGCACACGCCATGTCTTCTCGATTTCTGAAGGGTCTGTTGTGAGTTCTCCCTTTGTATCATATCCTCCCGGCACTGGAAGTTTCAGTCCTTTCAGACGGCAATCTTCAATCTTTCCATAAGAAAACTGAGATACGGCACAGTCGATCATTGCATGTTCCCCATTAGAACGAGGCACTGCCATGATCAACGGGTTATTTCCGATCTTGCGGTTCAGTCCACCCCATGCAGGCATGTTCGGCATTGTATTAGACCAGCAGATTCCGATACAACCATGATCTGCTGCAAGCCAGCCATATGTACCACCACGCATCCAGTGGTTATTATTTCCAAGAGCTACACAACCAATTCCATTCTCCTTCGCAAGCTCGCATGCACGATCCATTGCACGTTTTGCATTCAGAGGTCCAAATCCACGATGTCCATCCCAACGTTCAATCGCTCCCATCTTCATCTCACAAGTTGCTCTTGCATTCGGATCAATCTCACCTTTCTCCAGGTAGCTGACAACTCTTGGAAAACGGTTCAGTCCGTGGGAGTATACACCAGCCAGACTGTTCTGTGCGAAAATGATTGCCGCATTCTCGGCATCTTCATGAGTGAATCCTTTTTTCTCTAATACTCTTGCAAACTCCTGCACCATTACATCATATTGAACTCTCATATGAATCTCCTTTCAATTTCGAGAAAATATTATTGAAAATTTATAGAAGCGCTTTCTTTACTTTTCATTATATTTATTTCACTCGTTTTGTCAATTTCACGCGCATATTTTTATTTTTTTCGGCATTGTGCTCAAATCCTAGCATTTATTTTAGTACAAAATAACGATTATTTTTTAACAATCTTTCATGTTTTATGCAAGCGTTTTCAGTTTATTGAAGATTAAGAAGAAAAAAGCAGAGGTACTTTCAGTTTTTCTTTCTGAAAATCCTTCTGCTTTTCATAGCTCTATCTGCAATCTTTCACCTATATCGTCTTTTTTTTGTTGTCTTATGTCAGCTTATGTTGTCTTTCCTTCCACCAATTCCGGCTGGATCACACAGGAAGAGTACACATCCGTCTGTTCAATCAAACTTGTAAGGAGCTGCACGCTCATCATCGCAACCATCTCCGGCTTATTGTCAATAGTCGTAAGACGTGGTTCACAGATTCTTGCATATTCTGAATTATTGTACCCGGTAACCGCTACATCTTCCGGTACTCGAAGCCCGGCACGCAATGCCGCTTTCACCGCTCCCGTTGCTGTAATGTCTTCTCCACAGACAATGGCTGTAAATTTCTTATTCTCGGCAATCAGTTTTTCAACCGCTTCGATTCCTCCACCGATACTTCTGTCCGTATCGATCACATATTGCTTCGCGTCACTCACACCGTGACTTTCCAATGCTTTTATAAACCCTTCACTTTTTAACCTGGCACTGACCGTATCCATATCCTTTAGATAGTACATATCAAGGCGCCCTCTTTTTAGCAGATGTTCTACTGCCAGAGAAACGCCATACCGGTCATCAACTAAGACAGAATAGGAATTCGGCAGTTCCAGTTTTCCATTCGCAAGCACTACCGGTGTATTCTTGATCATATTTCCAATTTCATCTTTTTTGCAAAGTGTATTAAAAATTGAACCGACCAGTACGATTCCGTCTACTTTTTTCTCAAGCATTGTCTTTAAATACTTGGCTGTCTCTTCCAACTCACCACCCGTATTACAGATTGCGACCTCGTACCCTCTGTGGCTAAACTCCCGTTCAATTGTATAAACAGTTCTCGCATAATGCGGCACGCGGATATCCACAGTCAGTACTGCAACCGTCTTCATTGTTTTACTTACCATACCACGCGCAATCGCACTGGGCGTATAATCATGCTTGTCCAATATTGCTTCTACTTTTTTTCTTGTAGCAGCATTCACATTCCCTTTGTTATTCATAACACGAGAAACTGTTGATATAGAAACTCCGGCTTCTTTTGCTATATCATATATATTCATCTTTTTCCTCTTTTCACTGCTTTGCATTGCATACCAAGCTCTTATGAAAGCGCTTTTATACTATGAGGATACGTGATTTCAAAGGGATTTGTCAAGAGATTATTGATGAAAGTAATTTTTCCTGATACCTAGAAGTCCCATATTCTTCAATCGCTTCTGCCAGTGGGTAATTAATTTATCTGACACCTGCATAAGCATACTCCTTTTTTAAATTAATTTTACTATAACACACTAGTCATAAAATCCAAGAACGTCCATGCCGTCTCACTTTTACAACCGTTTTATTCTTACCTCAACTGTAAAATCAATGAATAGAGCAAAAAATGAGACAATCTCATTTTTCAATTACAAAAGAGAGGAGCATTTATATGCCAAAACCAAAGACAGCCACCGGAGAAAAGAACTTAATCAGTAAAAGACTCATCGAGCTTCGTGAGAAAAACCATATGTCCCAGCGGATGCTTGCCCATCAGCTTCAACTGCGCGGCTATGATATGGACAAAAATGTAATTACAAGAATTGAAACCAATAAGCGCTTTGTTACTGATGTTGAAATCAAAGCATTTTCTGAAGTTTTCGAAATATCTTATGAATATCTCATTGATGGAAAAGAAAAGTAATGCGAGTGGCTTCGCATTACCTTTCTTTCCTATCCTATCATATCCACTTTCAAAAATCGTATATCTCACACTTCTAATTTTCTTGTCGCCTTCCCTGTATGATTAAAATATTTTCAAGAATGCCCAGTTTTTCCTTTCGCGGCTTCAACGGCTGCTTGTACGGCAGAAAATCCAGCACCATAGCTGTCCAACAGGCATAAGCATATACCTTTCCTCCTGCCGGAACATCCCGTTTGATCATCATTGCCCCACAGTCTCCACAACCCACAAGTCCAGATAGCGGATATACCTTTTCCTCGTTCAGAGAAGTCCTTGTATCTATCCCTAATAATCTCTGCACCAGAGTTCCAGTGTATACTTCATTTCCAAAGATTCTTTTTACCGACATGGCGCTCCATTCTGCCTGTTCGTGTGTTTTAAAATTATCCTGAATCCTTATTCCAAGACTGTGCTTGTATTCCATTGGTGAAAGAACACCCTGTTTGTTCCATGCATTGGCAATTGCTGTCTGGCTCATACCTGATAATTTCATGCGGTAAATTTCTTTGACGATACCTGCTGCATATACATCTATCACCAGTTTGTTTTTATTATCTGAATCTTTCTGGCTTCTTATTTTGATAGAAATGTCGCGGCAATATGCGTCGTTAATGAGATTCTTGAAGGGAATCACGATTTTGTCTGCCTGACTTTTTCCTTCCAGGTTGTCATAATGATCATTGACCGCAATAAACCGCACGCCAAGTGCCGGAAATAATCTTTCGATATATTTTCCGGCATCAATATACTCACGTCCAAAACGGGAAAGGTCTTTTACAACGACACAATCCACAATTCCTTTTTTGATATCTTCCAGCATCATCTGAAATGCAGGACGTTCAAAATTAGAACCGCTGTAACCGTCATCCACCCGTTCTGATACAACAACTATATCCTTTTTATCTTTTAGGAAATTTTTTATCAGATCTTTCTGATTTGAGATACTGTTGCTTTCACGCTTTCCAGCAGTAGCAACATCGCCATCTTCTTTCGATAAACGAACATAAATGGCTGCATGATAAATTTTCTTTGAATTGTTAATTTGATTCATCTTCATCCTCCTTAGTTTTACCTTTCCATCAACATTGGTAAAATCCAGAGGGTGAGTCGATTTTGTCCTGATATGAATGAGGAGTCCTGAATTCCTCGTCTCCACATTAACATAACTCTTCAGATTTTACCATCACTTTTTATACAGAAAGCAAAAGTTTCTCAAATGCATCTTCAAAAGATACTCCATTGTTTGCAAACCTTATTTTTCGGATATCCTTCAATTCCTTCAGATCCACATCATCAAAATCCGTTTCCAGGATCTGGCAGTTCATAGTTTTACCAGTTACAGACTTCTCAGGTTCTGCAAGTGTATCGCATCTCATACATATCATCGCATCACCAGCCTGCCAGCTGGCTTCGGTCAGTGCTTTTTCGCAGCATTACGGACGGAACTAAAAATCTTTGTTTTGTCTTATAATCCTATAGCAGCATCTGTCTGGAAATACCCATGATCTCTGCCATCTGTGTCTGGGTCTTGTTTTCAAAGAAAATGCCATAAATAATCATGCGTTCCTCTGAGTTCAGCCGATTGATCACTTTGTGAATATCCTGCTGTTCCATTTTTGTCAGTACACAATGCTCCACATCACAGTTCAGATCTGGAAAATCCTCTATCATGAAGCCTTCTCCATCAATATTTGCGTAATACTTTCCTTCATAAAAATATGGGTGTTCAATATACATGTCCGTTCCTCCTGAATTTGAAATCTTGTTGTTCGTTTCAAATTCGGAAGGAGGACCTTTGTTTAGGATCATGCCTGCTCCGCCTTCATCCTGCCGGGACACACCCGCAGTTATTGGCTGATAAATTCAGGCACGAAAAAAGCCCCAGTAGTTTTTCTTAACTACTGAGGCTTCTGTCTCTTTCTTGTATTCAGTTATCTATGCCTTCTTTCATCAGCATAATCATTTTCAGATATTAGCCTAATAACATCCAACATACTGATTTTCTACATCATACCTGCACCAATAGCAAAATAGCGTGTCAGTAAAAATTTCTTTTCCCTCTAATACGGTTCTCTATATATACATGGCCCACAGATTCCGAACCTGACCATGCAGCTGTGCATACGTCCAGTGTTTCTCACTGTTAGTCCGGCTGTTGGGATCATTGATTGTAAAACCTTCGCTGTCATATCCTGTGAGCGTCATAAAATGACCGGAATCCGTAAAGTCTCCGGGACCCACATTGACGATGATCGGGCAGCCCTCATCCAGCTTTGATTTAATCCTGTCTTCATCCATCGGTACTTCTGTTGCATGAACGCCGTAATGCTCACATCCTTCACTGATCAGTGTCCAACTGCTTCCAGAGTCAGGGATACTGTAGCCGGCACTTTCCGCATATTCAGCTACAGTTGCTGGGTTCACCGTCTTATCCCCCGTCAGATATAAGACTACCATCGCCAAATTTGTCGGACCACAGCCTGTATAGCCAAGAAGACCTCCACTGTACTGTTCGTACCCCCAGCGCTCATCCCACTGCATCAAAAGTGGCACCGTATCGGCTTTTACTTCTTTTGACAGATTGATTTTCTGCTTTTTGTCTTTCATTTCCAGATAATCGTATACAAAATCGATCGTCTCACTGTTTTTTTCGCCATTTCTTTAAGCCGTTCCGGATATTCGTCACTTTTCTCAATTTTCTGCAGCTTGTCCTGCTCTGTCATATTTCTATTGAAGAATCCTCCTTCCTTATCCTTTGTTTTGTCTGCTGCGTTCTGCGCAGTGCCGCCCTGACCGCTATAGGTCTGTTCTATCATCTCATTCTGACCATTCTCCCATATACCGATGAGTGACATTGCACTTCGAACCACTCCAACGCCAAGAAAGAGTAGCATCAGTATACAGGCACAGATTTTCAAGCGTTTTTTCCGTTTTCTTCGTTTTCTGCGTCTATATATCTGTCTTTTTCTTGCTTCTGTCATTGATTCTTTCATCAAAAAACCTCCTGCTGTACTGCATAGTCACAGTATAGCAGGCGGTTTTCGCCATCCTGTCACAAAGATGTGTCAAAGTTGTCAAATCATCCTAATGCATTGCCATCTATCTTGCAACGCCAAATTTCTCTGCATCACATTTCACTGTATTTAATACAGCCAGATATACACTTCAAAATAGCCATCCTTCATCTTTACCTGTCTTTCATCATAGTAACATTGTAATTCCAGATGCAGCAACTGATCTTTCGTATCACAGGTAAAACCATACCAGGACTCCCCACTCATACTAAGCAGGTTCTGCCCGATATGCATCTCTTCCAGCACATTGGGAGATCTAAACTGCATACTTTCGCCATACAGCTTCGTGTAAGTATCCGCCACAGCCTCACACCACGTTTCATCCGGGCTTATCCTCCATGTACTGTAAGTGATGAAAACTGGCATTCCCGTCAATGCATCCACTGCGATCTGCAGATCGCACAGGTCCAGATGTGCATAACAAAACCATAAGGACAACTGCTGGTCATCCGGTGACACTAGAAATTCCATGTCCTCATCGATCACAGGCACGGTATCTGCATCTGCTGTCCATCCCATGTCAGCTGTTCCTGCACTCGGTGCATCTGTAGCCATGTTTGGAGATATATATTCTGCCTCACTAAGGTCAATCCCCATATCTTCCAGCCTGGATGCATAGACTTCTATAAACTTTATGACTTTCGCCTGCACTTGGGTCGCAGACAATTCCGTATCCAGCGGATCCCGGATTCCTAAGTACCTTTCTTTCTCAAACATACTCATCTGCTCCGCAAATGCCGCCAGTTTTGGCAGTCTTTTCTCCGTGTCCATCGTATAGGTATATGGCGATACATCCCCATTTTCTACCTTACCCGTCTGCGTTGCCAGACGATCCGCTTTTACATCCAGCATAAACTCCGGTACAAAGGTGCCGGTCAACGCGATCAAAAGTGCCATTATCAGTGTCAGCCAAGCATACAAAACTTTAATCCGTCTCTTCTTCATCGTCCGTCTCCTTCTGCAACACTAATATCACACTGGTTCCCTGATCCGGTTGACTCCTATAGGAAAGCTTGGTATGGTGCAACTGTGCAATTTTTACAGACAACGCCAGTCCCAGACCTGCACCATGTTCTTTACGTGACCTGGATTTATCTACCATATAAAAAGCCTCTGTGATCTTTTCAAGATCTTCCGTAGGAATACCACGTCCACGGTCGGTAATCGTGATTTTGTACTGCTCGTTCTCACAGCTGCCTTGTACAAACACAACATCTGTACCGGATTTTAAGGCATTATCCATCAGATTTAATAAAAGCGTTTTGAAAAGATCGTATTCTAAACGCACCCATGCTTCTTCTGTCTGCAGTTTTATCTGGACCTTTCGTTTTTCTGCTGCCGGCGTGATAGTCTCCACCGCATCTGCCATGACTTCATCAATCCGTGCCTCTTCCAGCTGAAAATCTGACCGCGACAACGTGACCAGTTCCATCAGTTTAAATGAAAGAGCTTCCAGCCGCATACCTTCATTCATAATGATTCCCGCCAGCTGATGCACATCTTCCGGCGGCAACGTTTTCTGGTACAGTGTGTCTGCATAACCGATAATCGATGTCATCGGTGTTTTTAGCTCATGGGCAAAATTGGCTGTAAAATCCTCCTGCCGTCTGGCCGCATCCTCCAGCTCCGCAATCTTTTTTTCTATGGTCTTTGCCATATAGTTAAAAGTCTTTGCCAGTTCGCCTACTTCGTCTCGGCTGCCGGTCTTTGCCCGCACACCGTATTCTCCGGCGGCAAACTTTCTGGTTGTATTGCGCAACTTTCCAAGAGGTCTGGTGATCGTCAGCGTCAAAAACAGCACTAGAAGTGATCCCGCACCGAGAATACACCAGTAAAAAAATTTACAGCGTTTGTACAGTTTTTCAGTATCCTGGAACAGTTCTTCCACGTTTTTTTCTGTCACCAGCACATAACTGCTGTCTTTTAAAGAAAAACTGCTTCTGACCTGCAGATATCGGTTTCCTGCCTTTGGTACAATCTCATACAGAATCTTTCCATCCTCCACACTCTTTTGGGATGGGTCACTTTTGCAGGAATTGTAATATACGGCATCACTGCCACTTTTCTCTTTGTTTTCCGTAGCAAAATACAGCCCACTCTGTGTGCCAAGCGGTACTTCTGCAGACCGGGCAATCTCCACCATATCTGCCCTCGTATAGCTGTCGGTAATGTTAAGCAGCACCGTCTGGATCGAATATTTCACCATCTGGTGCTGTGAAAATGCTGTATTTTCTTCTCTTTGCAGGGCACGCTCCAGACTGTAGGAAACCGTCAGATACTCTACTGTGGCTAACGATACCGTCAATACAAACAGCATACTTAAAAAAATCTTATAGAAAAATTTCACTTATGAACCTCCAGCCGGTATCCAATGCGGAAAACCGTCACAATCCGGTCATTCCAATCCAATTTTTTTCGCAGTCTTTGAATATGGGAGTCAAGTGTTCTCGTCTCACCGCTGTACTCCTCCTCCCAGACAGCCTCATACAGCCTGGCACGGCTCAAAGCTACATTTTTATTGCGTACAAGCTCTATCAGAAGGTCAAATTCTTTCACCGTCAGATCTACCTGTTTTCCACACTTAAATACCAGTCGTGACACCGGATCAATCGTCACATCCCCGATTGTAATCTTGTCCTGGATCTGCTTTGTCCGGCGCAGCACCGTCTCTACCCGGGCCAGGAGCTCACCAATCTGGAAGGGTTTACTTAAATAATCGTCCGCTCCCATGCGCAGCCCCCGGATACGGTCTTTAACCTGTCCCATAGCTGAAATGATAATCACCGGTGTACCTGTAGATACAATATAGTCCAAAAGCTCGTAGCCACTGATCTTTGGCAACATCAAATCTAGAAGAATCAGATCATATCGTTTTCCCTCAATACGGTCTGCCCCCTCCTGTCCATCCAGCGCACTTTCACAGTGATATCCTTCGACCGTCAGCGTGGAATTGATCAGACGGCTGATCTGAGTATCATCTTCTATGATTAATATAGATGTCATTTTTCTCCTCTTCTATCCTTTTCTTTATCTGTCATGTGCCTATTGTATCATAAAGATGTGTCAGACTTGTAAAAAATGCAGAGCTGAAGCATTTGGCATGAATCCATATCCTGTGCTTCTCCACAGGAGGAACAGACAATTATTATTGGGCCAATCTGCAAAGACATAAATCTTTCACTACAATCTTCACATTCATAATAACCGCACATTTCTGTATAATCTTCCTTGTTTCCTTCCATATATCCCATATGCATGATAACTTTTGTTTTTCTGTTTATATCACGATCAATATTATAGGGCGAAAAGGCATATCCGGTCAAATGGTTTTACACTCCGTTCAGAACAGTTGTCCCAGCAGTTTCAGCATATTAATTATCATTCAAAAGATTACCGTAAGCAATCTTTATGCATAAAAAAACCTGTTGACTCTGCAACAGGTTTTTTCCTTACCTATCCATGCTTGGAAAAATATTACACTTCTATTCAACTTCTGAAAACTGATCTTTTCCAACATTACATAATGGACATTCGAAATCTTCCGGAACATCCTCCCACTTTGTTCCTGGTGCAATACCTCCTTCAGGATAACCTTCCTCTTCATCATATTCCCATCCACAAACATCACATACGTATTTCATGATTGATTCCTCCTTGTAAAATTGTTAATAAATAGCTTTTTACTGTTATATCTATAGGAATTACTCCTGATAAGAATTATATATTGTTGTCTGAGTAATGTCAATAATATTTACAATAATAATTACTATTATTATTAAATCAGTCCTCAAAATAAGTCTATTTTTAACGAGTCATTGTTTCTATTTTGCGTTCAAAAATATATTCAATTTCTGATGATAAATCCGGTCTGAACGCATAACCAAGTCTTTTAAATCCCTTAATATCCTCCGGATTTTCAATACTGTTTTCAGCTATGAACAAATCTCCCCAGTACTCATACAGATTTTTTGTTTCTCCTATTCCAACCTTCGCCTGCATTTCCAAACGATAAGGTGTTACACCATCCCTTGGTTTTAAGACACCATAAAACGCATATAATATTCTCAAATGGTTTTGTACATACTCGAACTGACTGTCCTCAAACACGGAAGGAGCCATATATTGAAAAGCAATTCCTTCATATAATAAAACAGCTGGAGTAAGTAAATGGTAAAGATCCATGTTTTCCAATCTATTGAAGTTCTGTTCTGCAATTTTGTCATTACATTTCCAAATAGTCTTCAACTCTTCTTTTGACTTACTTTTCAACCACTTTTGTATCTCTGTTGTTTTATCAATAAATTCAGGCAATCCATCTGGTGTTATGCTGTCAGTATCTGTAATCATCTTTTTAGCAGGGGATAATATTATCTTCATT
>OKSF01000112.1_pt1 | contig 71639 bp, 58 predicted proteins | sample 1606061 | NCBI WGS metagenome assembly OKSF01 (sample SAMEA3541567, study PRJEB24748) | human gut metagenome | biome: human gut; feature: human-associated habitat; material: faeces | place: China | collected 2012
GGGTTCAGAACGTCGTGAGACAGTTCGGTCCCTATCCGGCGTGGGCGTAGGATATTTGAGAGGAGCTGCCCTTAGTACGAGAGGACCGGGGTGGACGGACCGCTGGTGTACCGGTTGTTCTGCCAAGAGCATGGCCGGGTAGCCAAGTCCGGAAGGGATAAACGCTGAAGGCATCTAAGCGTGAAGCCCCCCTCAAGATGAGATATCCCATTCGAAAGAAGTAAGACCCCTTGAAGACGACGAGGTAGATAGGACAGAGGTGGAAGTGCAGTAATGTATGGAGCTGACTGTTACTAATCGGTCGAGGGCTTGACCTAATAGCTTAGGAAGTTAAGCGGACTAAGCTGAACGGCAGTTGGAAGGTTTCGTTTTATATATGTGGTTTTGAAGGTATATATCATTTCATATAGGGGATTAGTTCAATGGTAGAGCACCGGTCTCCAAAACCGTCGATGGGGGTTCGAATCCCTCATCCCCTGTTTTAAAACTCCAGTATTTGCTGGAGTTTTTTCTTTCTCAATTATTATGTTTATGAATAAATTAAATATTGTAAGATAAATAACGTGGAGGACTTGGAAATAACAGGTTCTCTTTTTTATCTCAAAGAATTTATAGCATAATAAATAAGAGAAGAAAGGAATTCTATGGAAAAATTATTAATAGATGTAAGTGAACATAACGGAAAGATTGATTGGGAAACAGTTAAAAATTATATAGACGGGGCAATTATTCGCTGTGGATATGGAATGGATGAAACCAATCAGGATGATAAGCAATGGAAACGGAATGTGGCAGAATGTGAGCGATTGGGAATTCCCTTTGGCGTATACCTTTATTCTTATGCGACAAGCAAAGAAAAGGCAAAGAGTGAGGCTCAGCATGTATTAAGATTGATAAATGGGCATACGCTTTCTTACCCTGTTTATTTCGATATGGAAGAACCGGGGACAGAAAATGTATCTGTTGAGAATGCGAAGATTTTTGGGGATATTATTGAAAAAGCGGGATATTGGTGCGGTATTTATTGCAGCAAAGACTGGTATAAGACGGTTGTAAAGGGGCAACTCAAGCGATTTACTCTTTGGATAGCAGAATACGGAAGCAACAATGGGCAAATGCAGGACAATTACAAGCCTAATTTGGGAGAAAATATTTGGCAGTATTCTTCTGTGGGAAAGATGCAGGGGATTTCAGAGACTGTGGACTTAAATGTCTGTTATAGAAATTTTCCGTTGGAAATAAACAGAATGAAGGAGCAATGGATAAAAGATGAAAAAGGATGGTGGTATCGCCATGGTGACGGAACGTATACTAAAAATAATTGGGAATATATAAACAAAAAATGGTATTATTTCGACAAGAATGGATATATGGTTACAGGTTGGAAAAAGGTAGAAGAATACTGGTATTATATGGATATTTCCGGCGCTATGCAGACAGGATGGATATATGTAGGAGAAAATTGGTTTTATTTGAATGGTTCAGGACAGATGTATGAGAATACATGGTATAAAGAAGAAGAGCAGTGGTATTATTTGAAAGCAGGTGGCTATATGGCACGTAATGAATTGCTGAAAATCGGAAATGAAAAATTTGCTTTTTTGGATAGTGGGCGTATGGTAAGAACAAATGCCAGAGGTGCGCTAGTTTAAAGTAAAAAGACAGTCACAGGGAACGGTTTGAAATATATTTCCTGTGACTGCTTTTTCATGGAAATGAAATTCTTATACAACTTTTACAAATTTATAATAAAAATATTTTGCCTTGGGCTGTTTCCGGAGAAAAGCTTTTCGAGATTTACGGTAGGCGAAACGCAGTGTGCGAATTTCCTGTTTTGTAGGCTTTTTATTTCCAAAATAGATTTCTTCTGCCTCATTGCATAATTTTTCAAAGAAATTTTGTTTTTCATCAGGAAGCTGTTTTATAAACTTTTGTTTCCAGTCATAAGCTGCTAAATCTTTTTCAGGAATTCTAAATTCTGTTTGCCATAGCTTTAAAAGATTTTGATAAAGCAGAAAATAACCTTTTGTGCGATTATGGACAAAGTATCCTATTCTTTTTCTGTATAACATTTGGTAGCGTAAAATAAATAGCAGTAGGATAATACAAAGTCCCGGTAAAAATTTGAAAATAAACAAATAATTATTTTTTTCAGGTTTCGTTGGTTTTTGTGTTTTGGTTTCAGAAGTTCTTTCGGTAGTTTTTACAGTTTCTGAACTTGTATTTTTTTCCTGGGAGTTAGGTTTTACAGTTTCCGAATTTTCCGAAGACGGTGGAACTTCTGTATTCGGAATGTTGTTTTCCGGCGTAGTTGCAGAAACATTTGTGTTTTCATTAACAGAGCTGGGAGGGGTGACCTCCACCGGAACCCATATACCATTTCCAATATAAATTTCTGTCCACGCATGGGCAGAAGTATCTTTCACATTACAAGTAAAGGTTGTACTATTCTTCTTGGTAAAGTCTTCAGGTTGTACTACATAACCGGTGACATATCTGGCCGGAATTCCATACATCCGAAATAATAAAGTACCTGCGGTAGCAAAATGTACGCAAAATCCTCGGTGCTGTTCATACAAAAATTCGTATAAAAAGTTGCTGTCTGAAGATACCGGTGCAAGAGAAAGGCTGTATGATGCCTTAGACTTTAGAAAATTTTGTATTTCTTTTGCTGCCTCTTGGATAGTATCAAAATCAGGATTATCAGTTATATCCGTATAAATCGGAAGTCCTGAAAGGTCTGTTTTTAATTGGGAGAAAATTTCTGAATTATCGTTTAAATATTTTTGTCGTACATAATTCCCATAATTTTTATTCAAAGATTGGTATTTCTTTGGCACACCACTTTCGGAAGTAAAAAGCGAGGATGCTGATGTAAGAGAAAGCGGATAATAGGACAGCTTATGAGGCATAGAAAATTTACTTTCTATTGCATAGGTATCATCAAAAACAGTATTTTTGGATAATTTCACACCGTAAGGAAAATAGGTAAATTTCTGTGTGAATTTAGGTACCACAGAAAGGTCTGTAATTTTATCAGGTGCGTTTTCTTTTCCCATTGTGTAAGGCAGAGAAAAGAAGTTTTGGAGTTCGTCATCTGAAAGTCGGTTCTTTTTATAAAAGCTCTCCCATGAGTCTGAAGCTGGTGCGCTCCATACAGCATCATCATAATTCTGTCCGACAAATCCTCGCAAATACAAGGGAGAAGAAGGTTTTTCCTTACAGATAATTTCAAACATAGTCTGTTTGCTGTATACAGGTGCTCGGTTACTTAAAGCCAGCTGTTTATTAGAACTCTCCTGTTCAAAAGAAAAAAACGGTTTTGAAGAGGAACTTTTTGTGTTTTGAGATTGTGGTAAAAAAGTTTTACTAAAATTGTCAGTGAATTCGTTGACTGTCTTGTGAACCGCATGGTTGTATTTAAAAACTTCAGGAGCAAAGTGCGGAACAAGAAATCGGATACACATAAAATAAAGTCCCAAGGCAAGAACAAGAGCTATGGGTTTTGTCGAGTACCAGAAAAGGCAGGCACCGATTATACATCCTATGGATAAATAGGATGGGGAAACACCCAAGAAAAAATTCAAAAAAACAGGAAGGCTTAATAATACAAAAAATAGAAAAGATTTTTTATATTGCAGTAACAGCGAAATTAGAAGTAAAAAAAGATAAGTGACTGCAAGAAAAAGAAAATTCAAATCTATTTTTTTGACTGTTGTTGCAGGGGCATTTAGATATTCCTCCTGAAAAAGTATTTGAAGCCTGTGTAAAAAGGAATTTCCCTGTGTAAAAAAGCATTTTCTGTATAAATAAAGAGTAAAGACATAAGGAAGTACAGCAACAAGAAAACGGACAGGAAGTTTTTTGATTTTTTGTAAAATCGTTAAAAAGAAGGAAAATAATCCAAGTATTAGTACAATTTTGTAATCCAAAGCAGCAGAAGAAATCATGAGTAAAAGACTGGAATAAAGACCCAAAGCAAAAGCAAAAAGGGTAAAAAAGGAATAAAAAGAAGAAGGTGCACCGACCGCGTGTTTTTCTTTTGGTATCATTATGGAAATAGAAGGCTTATCTTTCTTTTTCATGAGCATCTCCTTTATAAAATAAGTGTGTTGTTTTTCAAAGCTTCTGAAGTGTTGCCGGAACAATCCAAAAGAAGCTGTTGATTTTGATAAATCTGTAAATCTGTATTTAAAAGAAACGCTGTAAAATAAGTATCGCAAGGATAGGTGTGGGAATACAGAGAATACAGGTTTTCTTTTGAAGTTGTAAGGGTTTCATACAGTAATTGATGCAAAAAAGAAAGGTAATCTTCCTCATTTTGAATGGGGATACGAAGAAGGGCATGTTCTTTTTCGTTATACCATACAACAAAATGGTTGCAGCCATAATACAGGAAAGAGTAAGAAAGAGAGGCCGCATATTGTAAAAAAGTACTGTATTGCGAAGGAGAGGCCTTTTTATCGGACTTTCCTTTCTCTAAGAAAAGAAGTATAGGGAAGCCTTTCGGCCTGCCTGTTTCTTTTACTAATAACTGGTCTGTACGTGCACTGAGCTTCCAGTGAATTTGTCTTAGCTTGTCGCCGGGAAGAAATTCCCGTATATCGCTTGTGTGGTAAGAGCCTGTACCGGAAATAATTTCCTCAAATCCATCACATTCTGCTGAAAAAAATCGTATTCCTTCGCTTAGCTGTATAGGAATTACAAAAGGAGAAGGATAAAAAAGAATATCAGCCTTTGCTTTACATGCCACGGGCAAGCTCAGCAGATGTGTAAAACTGTATATTCGGACCTTATTCGCCTGTAAATGAAATTTTCCATAGTAATCATTGGAAATAGTGCCTGATAAAACACTGGTTTTTTTCGCATTTAGGGAAAAATAGTAGTCAGGCAGGGAAATCTTATTTTGAAAAGCATCTGTAAAATGCCATTTCAGCCGAAGATAAGGCATGGGAAAAATTCCGGTATTTTGTGCCTGTAAATGAAATTCTAAAAGCTTGTTTGCTTCGTTGTCGTTAATAATAATGTCAGGCAATTCTATTTTTAAATGTCTGCGGCTATACAGTAAAATCATAAGCTCCAGTATCCAGTCTATAAAAAGAAAGAGAAACAGAGCACAGGCAGCTGTACTTTGATATAAAATTGCAAGATAAAGACATAGAAGAAGCAGTAAAAAAGTTATGAGATTAAAAACCATAAAACATCCTTTCTTGTAGATTTTAATGTCTGCTTCGCACAGACGGAGAAGGAGTGGCAGCTAAAATTTCCTTTAAAATAGAGTAGGCAGACACTTTGCTTATGCGGGCTTTTGAGCTGATAAGAATACGGTGTGTACAAACATCACAGAAAACGCTGTGCACATCCTCCGGACGTACATAATGAAATCCATGTAAAAAGGCTCTTGCCTGAGCCATTCGTGTCAGAGCCAGAGTACCTCTTGGGCTTACACCCAGTTCAATTAAGTGATGATTTCGTGTGGCATGAATAAGAGCCACGATATATTCATAGATAATATCGTGAATAAAAATATTTTGACATTCTTTTTGTAACTGTATCAGTTGTCTGGCATTTAAAACAGGCTGTACGGCCTCAATGGTATTTTCTGCCAATCTGCCTTTTAAAATAGAAATTTCTTCGTTTTGTTCCGGATAACCGATTTGCAGACAAATGCTGAAGCGGTCCATCTGAGATTGGGGAAGAAGCTGAGTTCCGGCAGAGCCGGCAGGGTTTTGTGTAGCCATTACAATAAATGGTTTGGGAACAGGATGTGTAGCTCCGTCAACGCTGACCTGCCCCTCTTCCATAACCTCTAAAAGGGCAGACTGTGTTTTGGGAGAGGTACGGTTGATTTCGTCTCCCAAAAATAAGTTGCACATGACTGCTCCGGGCTGATAATAAAATTCATTTGTTTCCTTTCGATACATGGTAAAGCCTGTTAAATCAGCAGGAAGAACATCCGGTGTAAAGGTTAAACGGTTTTCTTTTAAATTTAGCGCTTTTGCAAAAGCAAGAGCCATGGTAGTTTTTCCTACACCGGGAACATCTTCAAGCAAAATATGCCCGTTGCTTAAAATTGCCATCATGATTTTTTCAATACATTTATCTTTTCCGATTACGGCTTTTTGCACTTCCTGAATGACTTTATATGCAAGAGTAGTATTGGTGTCCATAAAAAATCCTCCCGTATAAAATATATTTAAATTATACCATAATCATGTGAAATAGTCAGTTTATTTATAAATAAAATAAGAGAAGCAGATGTATATCCGGGGGATGGGGTTACAGAGCAGGGGAAAAATGGAAAAAAATAAGGATAGAAAGAGTTCTGTAAAAAGCAGGAAAACACAACCCCTACTCCGGCTTGTGGACGGTAATGGATATCTATATAATTGAAAACAACATGAAAAGAAAGATGAAAGATGAAAGAAAATCAAGTAAAAAAATTAGTGATGGCAGCGATGTGCGTAGCTCTTGGAATTATTCTTCCAATGGCTTTTCATACTATTCAAAATGCAAGCAGTATTTTTCTGCCCATGCACATTCCGGTGTTAATTTGCGGGCTTTTGTGTGGATGGCAATATGGGTTGATTTGTGGATTTTTAACACCTGTTTTGTCAAGTCTTTTTACAGGAATGCCACCGGCAGCAATTTTACCGGCAATGGCCTGTGAGCTGGCAGTTTACGGAGTGTTAACAGGTATCTGTATTAAATTTATTCACACAGGAAAACAGCTTATAAATATTTATATTTCTTTGACTGTTGCAATGGTAGCAGGAAGAATTGTCAGTGGAATTTTAAAAGCGCTTATTTTTAATGTGGGACAGTATAGCTTTAAGATTTTTATAACATCTAGTTTTGTAACCTGCCTTCCGGGAATTATTATTCAGTTTATTTTTGTTCCGGTTCTTGTTTTTGCATTGCAAAAGTCGGGTGTGATAGGTAGAGAAAGGATATAATTTTTATGGATGTAAAGACTTATTTTGATAAAATGGCAGATACTTGGGATGAAGATATTCTTCCCATAGATGAAGTCAGAAGGTGTATTGTATTTTTAAGCGGTGTAAAAGAGCATACTCGCGTTTTGGATGTGGCTTGTGGTACAGGCGCTATGTTTGTTGCTTTACAGGAAAAAAATCCGGAACATATAACTGCAATTGATGTATCGGAAAAGATGGCAGAAATTGCAAAAAACAAGATAAAGGATAATCCTTTATTTGATGTAAGATGCGGTGATTTTTTTGAAATAGAAGATGAAAAGTATGATTGTATTATGATTTACAATGCGTATCCTCATTTTACAGACAAAGAAAAACTGGCTGCAAAGGTATCACAGCTATTAACACCAGATGGGAGATTTGTTGTAGCACACGGAGCAGGGAAAGAAGTTATTAATTTGCATCATTCCAATGTGCCGAAAGAGATTACTTCACAGTTGTTGTCTGCACAGGAAGAATGTGAATATTGGAAAAAGTGTTTTAATATGGATATTTTGATTGATACACAAAAGTTTTATATGCTTTCAGGTACTATTGCACTTTAAATTGATAAAATTTATTGACAAATAAAAAAAACAGTTATATGATAAATATAATTTTTAGAAAGAAAAGGAATTGTGACAATGAGGCAGAAAGAAATGAATATAAATAAAAAGTATTATTTTTCTTACCCAGGCTATTTTTATGGTGTGGGTGCTTTCTGCTGTAATAAACATTTAGAGTTGCAATCATTTTAGTAAGTGATGAAGCGCCGGTGTTTGCATACAGCAGACATCGGCTTTTTATTTCGGAGGAGGAAAAGACTATGATTTTAGTATTAAAAAAAGGAGCAGATGAAAATAAGGTGGAAAGCTTGAAACAGCAGCTGAAGGATATGGGCTTAGGACTCCATTTATCAGACGGAGCAAATGCTTCTTTAATCGGATTGATTGGAGATACAACAGAAGTTGACGCAGAATGGTTAGGCGCTTTGGATGTTGTAGAGTCTGTAAAGAGAATTAAAGAACCATACAAAAAAGCAAATAAAGATATGCACCCCAATGATACTGTCATTGATGTGGCAGGAAGAAAAATCGGAGGCGGACATTTTCAGGTAATTGCAGGACCATGTTCTATTGAAAGCAGAGAGCAGATGACAGAAGTTGCCGAGGATGTAAAAATGGCGGGAGCAGGATTATTAAGAGGCGGTGCATTTAAGCCAAGAACGTCCCCATATTCTTTTCAGGGACTTGAAAACGAAGGGCTGCAAATGCTTTTGGAAGCAAAGAAAGTAACAGGGCTTCCTATTGTAACCGAGATTATGAGTGCAGAACATCTTCCGTTATTTGAAGACGTAGACGTTATTCAGGTAGGAACAAGAAATATGCAGAATTTTCAGCTGTTAAAAGAGCTGGGAAAAGTAGATAAACCGATTTTGTTAAAAAGAGGTATGGCGAATACACTAGAAGAACTTTTGATGAGTGCAGAATATATTATGGCAGGAGGAAACGAAAAGGTCATTCTCTGTGAGAGAGGTATTCGTACATTTGAAACTTCCATGAGAAATACCTTAGATATTTCAGCCATCCCTATGCTGAAATCAAAGACACACCTTCCTGTAATTGTAGATCCAAGCCATGCAGCAGGTATTCGTTTTATGGTAGAGCCCCTTACTATGGCAGCCATTGCAGCAGGAGCAGACGGTGTGATGATTGAGGTGCATAATAATCCGGAAAAAGCACTTTGCGACGGAAAACAGTCTTTGACACCGGAGAGCTTCGCAGAACTGATGAAAAAAGTCAGAAAGACAACAGAATTTTTCCAAAAAGAGATGTAATGCAGGAGGATTGAGAATGAAAGCACTGGTATTGGCAGAAAAGCCTTCTGTTGCCAGAGATATTGCAAGAGTTTTAAAATGTAGTAAAAAGCAAAACGGAGCGCTGGAGGGAGAAAAATATATTGTTACATGGGCTCTGGGACATTTAGTAACTTTAGCAGATCCGGAGGAATACGATAAGAAATATAAAGAGTGGAATTTAGAATATCTTCCTATGCTGCCTAAGAAAATGGATTTAGTTGTTATCAAGCAGACTGCAAAGCAGTATCAGGCAGTGAAAACTCAGTTATATCGAAAAGATGTAAATGAAATTATTATTGCAACAGATGCAGGGCGTGAGGGAGAGCTGGTTGCCAGATGGATTTTAGAAAAAGCCGGATGTAAAAAGCCTGTGAAGCGTCTTTGGATTTCATCTGTTACGGATAAGGCAATTAAAGAAGGATTTGCACATTTAAGACCGGGAAAGGATTATGAAAATCTCTATGCGGCAGCTGTATCAAGAGCAGAAGCCGATTGGCTGGTAGGCATCAATGCCACTAGAGCGCTGACCTGTAAGTATAATGCGCAGCTTTCCTGCGGACGTGTACAGACACCTACTTTAGCCATGATAGCCAAAAGAGAAGAGGAAATCAGGAAGTTTCAGCCGGAAGAATTTTACGGAATTACTTTAAAAGCAGGAAATATGCGTTGGAAATGGCAGGATAAAAAAAGCGGCAGTACACGTTCTTTTCATAAAGAGAGAATGGAAAGTATAAAAAATGCAGTCAACAGTGATTTATTAAAAGTTATTTCTGTGGAGAAAAAGAGTAAGAAAATACCTGCTCCCGGACTTTACGATTTAACAGAATTGCAAAGAGATGCCAATAAAAAATTTGGATTTTCTGCAAAAGAGACGCTGAATATTATGCAGAGACTTTATGAGAACCATAAGGTGCTTACCTATCCCAGAACAGACTCCAGATATATCGGAACAGACATTGTTCCTACAATTAAGGAGAGATTAAAGGCATGTGCAGTAGGGCCGTATAAAAAAATAGCAGGAATGCTTTCTATGAAACCTGTAAAAGGAAATGCTTCTTTTGTGGATAATAAGAAGGTCAGTGACCATCATGCAATTATTCCTACGGAACAGTTTGTACAATTAGACCATATGAGCAATGAGGAACGCAAAATTTATGATTTAGTGGTACGAAGATTTTTCAGTGTATTATATCCTTCATTTGAGTATGAGCAGACTACCATGAAAGCAGAAGCAGCAGGAGAAGTGTTTACAGCACAGGGAAAAATTGTAAAAAATATGGGTTGGAAAGAAGCTTACGAAGGAACGTGGTCAGACGAGGATGAAGAAGAATTTCAAAAGCTTTCGGAGAGAAAAGAAGGAGAAACACTGAAAATAGAGCAGGCAGAACTGACTGTGGGAAAAACAAAGCCACCAGCGGCTTTTACAGAGGCTACTTTGCTTTCTGCTATGGAAAACCCTGTAAAGTACATGGAAACGCAGGATAAGAAAGCCGCAAAAACACTGGGTGAAACAGGTGGACTGGGAACAGTTGCCACAAGAGCAGATATTATAGAGAAGCTTTTCCACACATTTCTGATGGAAAAGAAAGGAAATGAAATTCATATTACCTCAAAAGCAAGGCAGCTTTTGGAATTAGTTCCTGAAGATTTAAAAAAGCCGGAGCTTACGGCAGATTGGGAAATGAAGCTGTCTAAAATTGCAGAAGGAAAATTAGATAAGACGGTATTTTTAAAAGAAATTTCTGCATATACAAAAGATATTACGGCAGAAATCAAAGGGGCAAAGGGCACGTTCCGCCATGATAATCTGACGAATACCAAATGTCCGGTATGTGGAAAACGTATGCTGGCTGTGAATGGGAAAAACAGTAAGATGCTGGTTTGTCAGGACAGAGAATGTGGACACAGAGAGACTATTTCCAGACTGACAAATGCCAGATGTCCAAATTGTCACAGAAAGATGGAGATGTATGTAAAAGGAAAGGAAGATACCTTTATCTGTGCCACTTGCGGATATAAGGAAAAACTGTCCAGCTTTAAGCAGCGCAGGGAAAAGGAGGGTGTAGGAGTCAGCAAAAAGGACGTACAGAGGTACTTAAATAAACAGAAAAAAGAAGCACAAGAGCCAATCAATAATGCTTTTGCCGATGCCTTTGCAAAATTAAATTTAAAATAAAGAAATGATGAACGATCGTATGAAATATGCGGTCGTTTTTTTATTTCATAGGAAATTGCGTCCTATGAAATGAAAGTATCACTTTGTGAACCGCTCGTGCGCGGAGATTGTGCTGCTGCCCGATTTTTTTATAAGAAAATTTATAAAAATTTTTCTTGTCATTGCATATTTTATGTGCTAATATGATACCACACTAAAGTGAGGCGGAAAGGGGAATGTGATATGTCAGGATTTAATATGAAAGTTACACCGGAAATTGAACAGCTTACCAAGCTTTGTAAAGAAAACAGCACCATAGATACAGATTTATATCAAAAATATGATGTAAAGAGGGGTTTAAGAGATTTAAACGGAAAAGGTGTGCTGGCGGGGCTGACTCAAATTTCCAACATTGTGCAGAAAAAGGTAGTAGATGGCAAAGAAGTTCCCTGTGATGGTGAATTATATTATAGAGGAATTAACATTGTAGATTTGACAAATGGATTTTTAAAGGAGCAGAGATTTGGCTTTGAGGAAGCTGCTTATTTATTGCTTTTTGGAAAACTGCCAAATAAAGAGCAGTGGAAGGAATTCAGTGAAATTCTGGCAAATCAGAGAGACCTGCCTACAAATTTTGTAAGAGACGTTATTATGAAAGCACCCAGTCAGGATATGATGAATACACTTTCAAGAAGTGTATTGACTTTATATTCTTATGATGAAAATCCGGAAGACATTTCTTTACCAAATGTATTACGTCAATGTATCAATTTAATCAGCGTTTTCCCAATGCTGTCTGTATACGGATATCAGGCACATGAACATTACAATAGAGACGGAAGTCTTTACATACATAACCCAAGAAAAGATTTGTCTACAGCGGAAAATATTCTTTTGATGCTGCGTGCAGACAAGCAGTATACGCCATTGGAAGCACAGATTTTAGATTTGGCGCTGGTGCTTCACATGGAGCATGGAGGCGGTAATAACTCTACGTTTACAACGCACGTGGTATCTTCTTCGGGAACAGATACTTACTCTACCATAGCGGCGGCGTTAGGTTCTTTAAAAGGACCAAAGCATGGAGGCGCCAACATTAAGGTAGTCAGTATGTTTCAGGATATGAAAGAGAATTTAAAGGACTGGACAGATGAGGAAGAGATAGAGAATTATCTGACAAAACTTCTGCATAAAGAAGCTTTTGATAAGAGAGGCTTGATTTATGGAATGGGGCATGCCGTATACTCTATTTCAGATCCGAGGGCGCAGATTTTCAAAAGATTTGTGGAAAAGCTGGCAAAAGAAAAGGGAAGAAGTGCAGATTATGACCTTTATGCAAGGGTAGAACGTTTAGCGCCGCAGATAATTGCCAGAGAGAGAAGGATTTACAAAGGGGTCAGTGCAAATGTAGACTTTTACAGTGGCTTTGTGTACAGTATGTTAGGGCTTCCGATTGAGCTTTATACACCGATGTTTGCCATTGCACGTATTGTAGGCTGGAGCGCACATAGAATGGAGGAACTGATTAACACCGATAAAATTATTCGTCCGGCATATAAAAATATACTGGAAACACAAAAATATTCGCCTTTGGAGGAACGGGTTTGACAAAATATAGCTTCACCTGTTACTATTGAAGAAACAGGAAGAAGGGACAAAGAAGATGTTTAGAAAATTTTTTCCGGACGTATATATGGAGTCAACCTATAAAATTGATTTTCAAAAGCTTTATGAGAAGGGATACAGGGGTGTTATCTTTGACATAGACAATACATTAGTGCCTCACGGCGAGCCGGCAGATAAAAGAGCCATTGCATTATTTGAAAATTTAAAAAAAATCGGTTTTCAGTGCTGTCTTTTATCCAATAACCAGTATGAAAGAGTCAACTCTTTTAATGAACAAGTACAGGTACAGTTTATTGAAAATGCGCATAAGCCTTCCAGAAAGAATTATCAAAAGGCAATGGAGCTTATGGGAACGTCTATAAAAGATACGGTTTTTGTAGGAGATCAGCTTTTTACCGATGTTTATGGTGCGAAGAGAACCGGAATTTATAATATTTTAGTAAAACCAATTCATCCGAAGGAAGAAATTCAGATTGTTTTCAAGCGCAAACTGGAGAAAATTGTACTTTATTTTTATGAGAAAGAGCAAAAGAAAAAAGAAAGATAAAAAATGGTTGAAAATTGTGCGGATGTATTATAGAATGAAGTATAGTGGAAAAGCCCAATGGCTTTCCCAATGGACGAAATAAGGAGGAATATCATTATGATATCAGCAGGAGATTTTAAAAACGGTCTCACACTGGAAATTGATGGTAATGTAGTACAGATTATGGAATTCCAGCACGTTAAACCGGGTAAGGGTGCTGCATTCGTTAGAACAAAATTAAAAAATGTTATCAGTGGCGGAATTATTGAAAAAACATTCAGACCAACTGAAAAATTCCCACAGGCACGTATTGAGCGTGTGGATATGCAGTATTTATACAATGATGGTGATCTGTATAATTTCATGAACAATGAAACTTATGACCAGATTGCAATCGCTCAGGATACAGTTGGAGACGCTTTAAAATTTGTAAAAGAAAACGAAACAGTAAAAATATGTTCTTACAACGGAAGTGTATTTGCTATTGAGCCACCATTATTTGTAGAACTGGAAATCACAGAAACAGAACCTGGATTTGAACGTGTTGGAGTATTAAAAGGTGAGACTTACAATCTGGTAGCATTAGATCAGACAATAACAGCAAGAGCTTTCACCGCAAAGCTTTCTGATATGGGATTTGACAAAGATGAACTGGAAAGCCAGGGACACATCATCAATGACATGATCGATCCTGTAGGCAGCGCAGAACTTGTAAAAGCACCAAAACTTACAAGAGACGGCGCAGAAGTAACCTTTGGTGTGATCCCGCAGACAGGTTATAAGATAACAGAAGTCACTGCAAACGGTGTGGAACTGGAAGAGACCGATCCGGAAAACATCGCCAGTCCATCCAATGCAGAAAGAGCTGACGAGGCTGTCTACTATACGATCCCGGAAGTTTTAGAGGATCAGGAAGTAGAGATCTTCTTAGAGGAGATCGTACCGGGTACGCATCCGGCATTTGAATACGCTGAAAACATAAATGGTGTAATTGTTACTATCTCTGCTGCAGAAGGAATTCTTCCAGAAGGAACTACTGCAAAAGTTATCGAAGTAACAGACCATGTAGAAAATGCTGTTAAAGAGAAAGTAGAAAGTGAAGCAGCAGAAACTGATTCAGTAGAGGTTAAATCTGTACTTGCCTACGATATCACTCTTTACGATGCACAGGGCAATGTATTAAATGACAGCTGGAGTACAAATGGTTATGTACATGTAAGCTTTTCAGGATCAGTCATTGAAGAAAAGAGCAAAGAAGCCGAGACTGTTGAAATTTCGCATCTGGATACAGAAGCAGACACTATAGAAAACGTAGTAACTGTAAATGAGATCAAAGCCTTAGAACAGGTAGCAGATCCGGTAGCAGTTCCGGAAGAGGCAAGCGTTGAAAGCGTTGCTTTTGAAGCGAAGCATTTCTCAACTTATACGGTGACGTTCTCTAACAACGGCAGTACCACTTCCGTGCGGTTTGAATTTAAAGATACCGATAATGGAGATGTTGGTTCTGGCTCCTATTCATTGTGGAATGTTTTTACGGATAATAAGGAATATACTACAGAAGAAGCTGTTAGTGCGGTATTAAATAGTGCTAATCAATCCAGCGTGATGGATGAGTATATTTTTAAAGAAGCTAAAACAGCACAGAATGGTGGAGCCACATTCACTAAAATACAAGTAAAAACTACTACTTATGGTTACTATGGAACATCCCGTAAATTGCAGGTATACACAGAGAGTGGTTGGCAGGATGTTTCATCAAACTCAACATTGTATTTTACATTTGAAAAAATATATGTAGTACGGTTTAACGGTAATGGAAATACATCCGGTTCAGCTCCGACAATGATCACAGTGGCAAATGCCGGAACAGAGATAACATTACCAGGAGCTGGAACTCTTGAAAAGAGTGGATATTCATTTGTTGGATGGACAGAAAATCCAACAGCTAGTACTGATGAGTTTGAAAAAGGAAATGTTACAATATATCCTGCAGGTAGTTCTTTAGTGGTAAGCGAGAATAGAACTTTGTATGCAGTATGGGCGGAAAACAATCCTAATGTTAAAGTGCATTTCTTCATACGATTAGATGCAAGAATTATAAATGAGCCGTCGGGTGCACCTAAATCAGAGTATACGGGACATGATACATCTAGCGGTATGTATTTCAACTCTAGTGAAAAAGTTCTTAAAGAAGCTAAATTTGTAACAGATCCTACAGGAGAAAAAGTTGTAGATAACTTAAATAAATTACCAACTAATGCAGCAATTGCCACAGCGGTAAATAAGTATCCGACAAGTTTAAATAATAACTATGGTCAACGTTCTATAACTGCAGATGATTTAGCTGAAAATGGAGATTTTTATGTAATATGGTATGTTGTTAAATTACCTCAACAGTTAGATGGTTACTGGCACGTAGATGGTGTTCTTCTTAAAAAGGATAAGGTTACATTAGCCTATGATTTGAACTGTACTGATTATACAGCAGATAGTAAAACACCTGTTGGCGGTTCATATGAGAAAAACACTACCGTAGACGTTTCGGATAATTCAGGTTTTAAACGTCCTGGTTATACCTTTGTTGGGTGGAATACTGATAAGAATGGTAAAGGAACTTCTTATCCAGGTGATGGTAAGGGTAAAATAACATTAATACAAAATACCGTATTATATGCACAATGGGTCAATGCTTCTGGAGGATTAAACATCAAAAAAGTATTGAACAATGCTTCTGCATCAGATGATATTACAAAAGTAACATTTGCTTTGTATAAGTCAGATGATAGTTGGAATAAGGGAGATTTAGTTGTAGCTGATCTTCATCCAAATGCAGCAGGAAATGTCCTTTATCAGTTGCAGCATGATCCAAACGTATCCAAGTATCTCCTTTATGAAACTGCTACAGCAGATGGCTATCAGTTATTAACAGAGCCATTAAAGATAACGGTAACCTTTACGATGGATAATAAAATTGAATATACGGTTGACGGTCAGTCAGGAACATATTCAATTACTAATCCATTTACCGTTGTCAATTATGCAGGAGTTATCTTACCAGATACCGGTGGTTCCGGTCTTGATCAGATCCGCCGCATCGGATGGTCTGTAGTTATTACATCTGTGTTATATGCAGGCTTACAGTTAAGCCTGACATTGAAACGTAAACGTGAAGAATAATACTTCACAGTAAAAACAGCAGTACACACTGCGGGGCACCCCGCTCCGCAGCGTATAAAAAATAATAAAAAATTAATTATCCAAAAAGGGGAATTTTTCTTAAAAGAAAGGAAAGATGATTATGAAAAAGATGAGAAAAGTAGCAGGAATGTTAATGGCGGCAACAGTAGCAATGGCAATGCCTATGTCAGCGATGGCAGCAAATATTACGGTAGAAAAAGCTGTGAAAGGTGCTACATATAGTGCGTATAGAGTATTTGATTATACTAAAGATGACAATGGTGGTTATTCTTATACTATTTCTGATACCAGTCCATGGTATAATTTTATTAAGAGCCGTTCCGAATTTACTTTAACCCCAACCGCAAAAGATCCTCACTTATATGTTGTAACATCTGAAAGTTTGAGTGCTGAAGTTAGTAAGGATATTACAAAACGTACACTTACACAGGAATTAGCCAATGCTATGAAAGCTGAAGCTAAAAACATAACCCCAGAAAAAACTGTAACTGTAACAGAAGATACGGCATCCTTTGATATTCAAGAATTAGGTTATTATTTTGTAGATACAACAACAGGTACTTTGTGTTCCTTAATTAACAGCTCTGATGATGAAAAAGTAGCAGAGAAGAATGAATTACCAACTCTTACTAAAACAATAACCAATATTGACAAAAATACATCCGATAATTTTACAGTATATATAGGTGAAACTGTAAATTACGCAATTACAGTTAATAAGGGAAAAGGTACTACAAATGAAATCATAGTTCACGATGAAATGAATGAACATTTATCACTGAATAACGATATTGTAGTTACCACAGCAGATGGTACCGTATTAACAAAAGGTGATCAGCTTGGCAAGGGTGATTATACCATTAATACAAGCCCAGATAATGACAACTGTACTTTTGAAATAACTTTAAATGAAGATTATGTAAAATCTATGGCAGATAATGCAAGTGTAACTATTACATATTCTGCAACTGTATTATCCACAGGAACAAGTGGAGAACCAATGGAGAATAAAGCACATATTCAGTACTTAGAAAAGGAAAATCCACCAGAAGAAGTTGATGTATATGAATATAGCTTTAATCTTAAAAAGGTAATAAAAGATACAGACACTGTTTTAAGTGGCGCTGAATTTGAATTAAGAGAAGGTGATAAACCACTTTATTTTGTAGAAGACAAGAATGACGCAGATGAACTTATTGGATATCATGTAGTTCCAAAGGGTACAACAGGTGCAACTACAACTATTGTAGCAGGTGAAGTAACTATTAGAGGTTTAAAGAATGGCACATATAGCCTCGTAGAAATTAAAGCTCCACAGGGATATAATCTGTTAGATAAAGCTGAAAGCGTAGTAATTTCTAATGCTAATAAAGCAGATATTGTAACTGTTGAAAACTCTAAAGGTATCCAGCTTCCATCCACTGGTGGCATCGGTACAACAATCTTCTACGCAGCAGGTATCGTAGTAATGGCAGGCGCTGTATTCTTCGTAGTACGCAGCAGAAAGCATGACTAATTGACACGTAAATCCTATTCACGTATAATGGATTTATAAAAGACATTGTGAAAAAAGTTTTATGAAGTAACCATAAACCCAGGAGGTGCGGAAAGACCGGATGAGAAAACGAATTTCAACTATCATATTTGTGATCATTTTCCTGATCGGTCTTTCCATTCTCCTTTATCCTGCGGTCAGTGAGTATGTGAATGAGAGACATTCCTCACGGGCGATAGCTTCTTACGACAAGTTAGTAGAGGAACTTCCGGAGGCGGATTATTCCAAAGAACTGCAGGACGCACAGGCTTACAACGAATATCTTGCTCAGTTTGGCAATCTCAGTGAAGCAGCCAGTACAGAAAAAGAACGGGAAGACAGTCCTTATGAAGACCTTTTAAACACAGGTGGTTCGGGGATCATGAGTATCATCAATATACCGGGAATTGCAGTAGAACTTCCTGTATATCATGGTACTAGCGAAGGCGTCTTACAGGTAGCAGCAGGACATTACGAAGGTTCTTCCCTTCCTGTAGGCGGTGAAAGCACTCATGCGATCATCACCGGACACAGAGGACTTCCTTCAGCAAAGCTGTTTACGGATCTGGACCGCCTGGAAACAGGAGATGTGTTCTATCTGAAAACATTAGGAGAGATCCTGGAATATCAGATCGATCAGATCGTTACTGTACTTCCTTCCGAGGTAGACGGACTTTCCATTGAACCGGGAAAAGATTATGTGACACTGGTCACCTGTACTCCTTATGGTATCAACAGTCACCGGCTTCTGATCCGGGGAACACGGATCCCATATGACGGAAAATACGCGGAAAAGGTTCCATTAAAACCGGCACCGGCAGTCAGTGACAGACCGGCGGAAGAGCAGGGACGCAAACTGGGTACAAGACAATGGATTCTATTTGCCATAGCTGCATTTGGAGTGGCAATCTTACTTGGAATCCTGGCACCTTCCGGAAAGAAGAAGGGAAAAGCCAGCAGCAAAACGGAAGAAACCGCTGACCAAAGAAACAAGGAACTCTCTCAGAACAGCAAAGCAGAGAAGAAAGAAGGAAGCCATGAAAAGAATGAAGAAGAAAAATAAAATGGCAGCTTTTCTGGCGGCAGTGATATTGATGACCATGAGCGTATGCCAGGGTGCATTCGCAGGCGAAACAGCAGGTATCGACACGGCCAGACCGGTATCTCTGACCATTGATCTGGAAGCGGAAAGTAAAAAAGCAACTATTTCCATTTACAAAGTAGGTGAATGGAATGGTGCAGAAGGAGCATATGCTCTGTCTCAGGAATTTACCGGTTCCGGAGCTGATATAGGAGACCATACTGCTACCGGCGTGCTGTCAGCTGCACAAACTCTGGAACAATTCATAAAAAATAATCAGATCGGAGCGTTGTCTACACAGGCAACTGCTACCGGAAAGATCCAGTTTACAGGACTTTCATCCGGTTTGTATCTGGTATGCCAGTTCAAGGCTTCCGGTGATAATGTAACTGTAAGCCCGTATCTGACTACACTCCCGGTATTAAACGAAGAAACGAATACCTGGGTATATGATGTGAGATCCCTTCCGAAGTATGAAGCAGACTCCACTGGAGGCGGTGGCCACAGTGGTGGTGGCGGCGGTGGTTCCAGTACCACAGGACGTCACGCAGCCCAGACAAATGAGTCTGTAGACGTACCGGACAATGATGTTCCAAAAGCTGAAAATCCGATCGTGAAAGCAATTGAGGATGTACTGGTTCCATTAGGAATTCTCCCAAAAACCGGTGATAATTCTACTTCCATCGAGATCATGTCAGGGATCACCGTAATGAGTGCGGCACTCCTGGTATTGCTCATTGCAAAACGCAGGAGAAAAGATGCATAACAAAAAACAGCGGTTGCCAGATAATTTTAGGCAGCCGCTATTTTTATGTCATGACTGAACTGTAACATTCTTATTTAGAACTTATTCCAAAACCACTTGCAAAACCAAAAACTATATGGTAAAATAATTTTCGTTGTGAAGAAATGCCGGCGTGTCGGAATGGCAGACGATGCAGACTCAAAATCTGTTGCGGGTAACCGCGTGCGGGTTCAAGTCCCGCCGCCGGCATTACACCCTTGGCAGGGAGAAACCTTAGAAATAGCGTGAATACGTTGTTCCTAAGGTTTTTTTCTTTTTAGAAAATATTTTAAAAAATATTTAAGCATTTTTCTATACATTGAAAACCGCCCCATTTTAGTGTATGATGATATCTGAATTATGTTTTATTTCGTACAGCAGTTTTGCTGCAAAAGGAGGTGACTGCCATGATCTGCAGAGAGGCAGAGCGTCTGGTTATGCCTTATATCAATGGCAGTATAACAGATGAGGAACTGAAAGCATTTGTAGAACATATTGATCATTGCCCGGATTGCCGGGAGGAACTTGAGATATACTTTACAGTAGATGTGGGTATCAGGCAGCTGGATGAAGGTACCGGAAGCTACAACATCAAAGGTGCGTTGGAAACTGCACTGGAGCTTTCCCGCCAGCGGATCCACACGCTGAAACTTCTGCAAAATGCGATTTATGCAGTAAATACCCTTTGTTTCTGGTCTGTATTTGTGATACTGATCGTCCAGATCCGTATCTGGAGCCAGACTGGATTTTAAGAATAAATTATTGAAAAGGATTTTATATTATGGACAATAAACTGGTACTGATCGATGGACACAGTATTTTAAACCGGGCTTTTTATGGGGTTCCGGATCTGACCAATGCAGAAGGACTTCATACCAATGCAGTCTATGGCTTTTTAAATATCATGTTTAAGATATTGGAAGAAGAAAATGCAGACCATCTGGCGGTAGCCTTTGACCTGTCTGCGCCTACGTTCCGCCATAAGATGTATGATGCATACAAAGGCACCAGAAAACCGATGCCGGAAGAACTGCGGGAACAGGTACCTCTGATGAAGGAGGCACTGCAGACCATGAATATCCCTATCCTTACAATGGAGGGATATGAAGCGGACGATATCCTGGGAACTGTGGCAAAAAGATGTCAGGCGGAAGGAATCGAAGTATCTGTTGTTTCCGGCGACCGGGATCTTTTGCAGTTAGCGGATACCCACATTAAGATCCGTATCCCCAAGACCAGCAAAGGCAGCACACAGATCTATGATTATTATCCGGAAGATGTAAAAGAACAATACCAGGTAACACCAACGGAATTTATTGATGTAAAAGCTCTTATGGGAGATACTTCTGATAATATCCCAGGTGTGCCTTCTATTGGCGAGAAGACAGCGACTAATCTGATCGTATCCTATGGTTCTATTGAAAATGCCTATGCCCATGTAGATGAGATCAAGCCTCCAAGAGCCCAGAAAGCCCTTTCTGAGTATTATGACATGGCCCAGATGAGCAAGGAACTGGCAACGATCTGCATCACCTGTCCCATCCCATTTTCCTATGAAGAGGCTCTGATCGGCAATCTTTATACACCGGAAGCTTTTAAGTTTATGAAACGGATGGAATTTAAGTCCATCTTAAACCGTTTTGACTCTGCTTCCATGGAAGATAAGGAAAATGGTCCACAGAAGTCATTTAAGGAAGTTACAGATAAAAAAGAGGCGGAAAAGATCTTTAAGGCAGCGGAAAAAGCCGCTGTTACAGGTCTGCAGCTGATCACCGGAAGCAGGGCAAAGGTTTCGGAGGAAGCAGAACAGCTGACCTTCTCTTTTGATACGGATGGAACAGTCCATTCCGGCAAAAAGGCAAAATCTGCCTTTCTTCCTGTAACAGCCCTTGCGATCTGCACAGGTCCGGAAGAAATCTACTGTATCCGTGTGTCCGAGTCTCAGATCACAGACAGCTGGCTTACAGAAAAAGTACAAAACCTCTGTAAAAATGACACCGTTCATTCTGTCTGGGTCCTGGATCTTAAATCCATGCTGCCTCTGTTAAATCTTACAGACGAAGCACCGGTTTATGACGCAGGCGTTGCCGGTTATCTTTTAAATCCTTTAAAAGATACCTATGGTTATGATGATCTGGCAAGAGATTATCTTTCCATGACCATTCCTTCTAAAAGCGACCTGATCGGAAAAGAAAACCTGGGCGATCTGTTAGAAACAGGGGATGAAAAGGCGGTAACCTGTGCCTGCTATATGGGCTATATTGCCTGGAAAGCTGCAGAGCCTTTAAAGAGCCGCTTGGAGCAGGAAGAAATGTATAAGCTGTATACAGAGATCGAGATGCCTCTGATCTACAGCTTGTGGCATATGGAACAGGAAGGTGTCCTTGTAAAAAGGGACAAGTTAAAAGAATATGGAGATACCCTAAAAGTAGGGATCAAAAAACTGGAAACAGAGATCTATGCTGAAACAGGAAAAGAATTTAATATCAATTCCCCGAAACAGCTGGGAGAGATCCTGTTTGGTGAAATGCAGCTTCCAGGTGGAAAGAAGACCAAGACAGGTTATTCTACAGCAGCGGAAGTTCTGGAAAAACTGGCTCCGGAGCATCCGGTGGTACAGAAGATCCTGGATTACCGCCAGCTGACCAAGTTAAATTCTACCTATGCAGAAGGCCTTGCAGCTTATATCAGCGAAGACGGCCGTATCCATGGAAAATTTAACCAAACTATAACAGCTACGGGCCGTATCAGCAGTACAGAGCCAAACCTGCAGAACATTCCGGTGCGTATGGAACTGGGACGTCAGATACGAAAGGTATTTGTCCCGAAAGAGGGCTATATTTTTACAGATGCCGATTATTCCCAGATCGAACTGCGTATTTTGGCCCATATGTCCGGGGATGAGCGCCTGATCGAGGCTTACAGGGAGTCCAGGGATATCCATGCCACTACAGCATCCCAGGTATTCCATGTGCCTTTAGAGGAAGTAACCCCTCTTCAGAGAAGAAATGCAAAGGCAGTAAACTTTGGTATTGTATACGGCATCAGTGCTTTCGGCCTCAGTGAGGATCTGAGTATTTCCAGAAAAGAGGCAAAGGAATATATTGAACGGTATTTTGAGACTTATCCGAAAGTAAAGGAATTTCTGGACAGTTTGGTAAAGCAGGGAAAAGAGCAGGGATATGTGACGACTCTTTATGGCAGACGCCGTCCGATCCCGGAATTTAAGTCCTCTAATTTTATGCAGCGCCAGTTTGGGGAACGTGTGGCAATGAATTCCCCGATCCAGGGAACAGCAGCTGATATTATGAAGATCGCCATGATCGCAGTAGACAGGGAACTGCGAAAGAGAGGGCTTTCCTCCCGCATTGTTTTACAGATCCACGATGAACTTCTGATCGAGACTGCAGAAAATGAAGTGGAAGAGGTAAAAGAGATCCTTACAGACAAGATGAAACATGCTGCAAATTTAAAGGTTTCACTGGAAGTTGACGCGAAAACAGGAGCATCCTGGTTTGACGCAAAATAGATCATAAGCGTATAGGATACGATTAAGGAGCAGATCAGAACTATGTGCCAGGACAGAACAGATGATATGTTAGAGACACATTTTACATGTAAAGGAAAAAAATACCCGGTGATCGGTCTCACCGGGGGCGTAGGAGCCGGAAAAAGTACGGTGTTGTCCATTCTTCAGGAAAAATATGGTTTTCATGTGATCCAGGCAGATCTTGTTGCAAGAGCTCTTATGGAACCGGGAAAAGAGGCTTATGAGGCGGTATGCGCCTTTTTAGGCCCGAAGATCCTGTTAGAGGACGGACAGATCAACCGCAGCGCCATGGCAGAGATCATTTTTAAAGATCCTTCCAAAAGAGCAAAGGTAGACAGTCTGACCCATCCCCTTGTGTGGAAGGCAGTGAAAAAAGAGGCAGAGGAATATAACAGACAGTCGGTGGTCATAGAAGCTGCTATTCCTTCAAAAGAATTTCGTGACATCTGCGACGAAATGTGGTATCTTTATACATCAAGAGAAGAACGTATCAGACGCCTGAAAGAAAGCCGGGGATATTCTGACGAAAAGATCGCAGGGATCATGGCAAATCAGGCATCGGAAGAAGAATTCAGAAACTTTACAGACTGTGAGATCAACAACAGCGGAACGGAAGAAGAAACTTCTTTACAGATACAGAAACTTCTTTGCGGGAAGGATAACGAAACAGCATGAGAATGGTAAGCATAGCAAGCGGCAGCAGCGGCAATTGCATTTACATAGGTTCTGACAACACCCATCTGTTAGTAGATGCAGGTATCAGCAACAAGCGGATCCAGGAAGGGTTAAATGACATCGGACTGACCGGTTCTGATGTAACAGGTATTCTGGTGACACATGAACATTCCGACCATATTAAAGGGTTGGGAGTCCTTTCAAGAAAATATCATCTTCCTATTTACGGGACAAAAGAGACTTTAGACGAGATCGCAGCCTGCAAGACATTGGGAACCTTTGATACCGGTTTATTGTCCCCTATAGAGCCGGATGTGGATTTTCAGATCGGGGATCTGACTGTAAAGCCCTTTAAGATCGATCATGACGCAGTAAATCCTGTAGCTTACCGGGTGGAAAATGGTTCCAAAGCTGTGGCTGTAGCTACGGATATGGGACATTTTGATCAGTATGTGATCGACCACCTTCAGAAACTGGATGCCATTTTATTGGAGTCCAACCATGATGTGCGCATGCTGGAGACCGGCCCTTATCCGTACTATTTAAAACGCCGTATCCTTGGGGATCACGGTCATTTGTCCAATGAAAATGCAGGGAGATTGTTAAATAATATCCTTCATGATAATCTGAAAAAAATCTTCTTAGGCCATTTAAGCAAGGAAAATAATTACGCGGAACTGGCTTATGAGACAGTCCGTCTGGAAATTGACGAGGGGGACTGCCCGTATGGAGCATCGGATTTCTCCATTTCCGTTGCCTCCAGAGATAAAATGAGTGAAGTAGTTTGCTTGTAACGAACGAACTGTCTGCGTAAGCAGGCGGTAAAGCGCGAAAGCGCGGGTTCGTGAGTATAAAAAAAGAAGAGGAGAATGAAAAATGAGTAAGGCAATCATCACAGTAGTAGGAAAAGACACAGTGGGAATTATCGCAAAGGTATGTACTTATCTGGCAGAGAACCATGTAAACATCCTGGATATCTCCCAGACCATTGTACAGGATTATTTTAACATGATGATGATCGTAGATGTGTCTGCTATCGAAAAGACCTTCGGAGAGGTTGCAGATGAGCTGGAAAAAGTGGGAGAAGAGATCGGTGTAACCGTAAAGATCCAGAGAGAAGAGATCTTTACAAAGATGCACAGAATTTAAATATATACGTCACCAGGTGGTGATATCCCCATACGAATAAAGCCGATAAACATCTGAAAGGAAAAACAGGTCATGATTAATATCTACGAAGTAAATGAAACCAACAATATGATCGAACACGAAAAGCTGGATGTGCGTACCATTACCATGGGTATCAGTCTTCTTGACTGCGCAGACAGTGATCTGGATACTGTCAACGAAAAGATCTACAAAAAGATCACCACTCTGGCAAAAAATCTGGTTTCCACCGGAAAAGATATTGAAAGGGATTTTGGTATTCCCATTGTAAATAAAAGAATTTCTGTTACTCCTATTGCATTAGTAGGTGGTTCTGCCTGCAAAAAGCCGGAAGATTTTGTTACCATTGCTAAGACTCTGGACAAGGCAGCAAAGGAAGTAGGCGTCAACTTTATTGGCGGTTATTCTGCTCTTGTAAGCAAGGGAATGACTACAGCTGATAAAAACCTGATCCTTTCTATCCCGGAAGCTTTGGCAACTACAGACCGTGTATGCAGCTCTATTAACGTAGGTTCTACCAAAACAGGTCTTAACATGGACGCTGTAGAATTAATGGGCCGCATTGTAACAGAAACTGCCCAGGCTACAAAGGATAACGACTCCTTAGGCTGCGCAAAGCTGGTTGTATTCTGCAATGCACCAGATGATAACCCATTTATGGCAGGTGCTTTCCATGGTGTAACAGAAGCAGATGCCATCATTAACGTAGGTGTCAGCGGCCCTGGTGTTGTAAAAGTGGCTCTTGAAAAAGTAAGAGGCGAAAACTTTGAAGTTCTCTGCGAGACCATTAAAAAGACTGCCTTTAAGATCACCCGTGTAGGACAGCTGGTAGCCCAGGAAGCATCCAAGCGTCTGGGCATCCCATTTGGTATCATTGACCTTTCTTTAGCACCGACCCCTGCTGTAGGCGACAGTGTGGCCGAGATCCTGGAAGAGATCGGCTTAGAGCGTGTAGGCGCTCCTGGAACTACTGCAGCCCTTGCTATGTTAAATGACCAGGTTAAGAAGGGCGGCGTTATGGCATCTTCTTATGTAGGCGGTTTAAGCGGTGCCTTTATTCCTGTCAGTGAAGACCAGGGAATGATCGATGCTGTAAGCCTTGGCGCTCTTACCATTGAAAAACTGGAAGCTATGACCTGTGTATGCTCTGTAGGTCTTGATATGATCGCTATCCCGGGAGATACACCTTCTACTACCATTGCAGGTATCATTGCTGATGAGGCAGCCATTGGTATGGTCAACCAGAAGACTACCGCAGTCCGCCTGATCCCAGTGATTGGAAAGAAAGTAGGAGATACAGCAGAATTTGGCGGCCTTTTAGGTTATGCACCGATCATTCCTGTTAATACATTCTCCTGTGAGAAATTTGTTACAAGAGGAGGACGGATCCCGGCTCCGATCCACAGCTTTAAGAACTAGGACTCGATACGTATGAAATTATATCTCATCCGTCATGGGCGGCAGAACAGCCGCCTGTGCAATGTTAATGTTGATCTTTGTGAAGAGGGCTACCGTCAGGCAGCCCTTTTAGGTGAGCGGCTTTTTCCTAAAAAGATCCAGGCGGTTTATTCCAGTGACCTGTTAAGAGCCGTAGAGACAGCCCAGGCGGCTAATTTATACTGGAATGTGGAACACACCATCTGTCCGGAACTTCGTGAAATTGATTTCGGGGAGATGGAAGGTCTTTCTGATGAAGAGATTGCTGTAAAGTTTGCAGATTTTAAGAAGGAACAGGCAAAAATGGAAACAGATCTTGCTTATCCGGGCGGTGAGTGTGCTGCCGATGTGGTAAAACGGGCGGATCCTGTTTTAAAAGGCCTTGTAAAAACAGGATATGAACGGATCGCAGTGGTAACACACGGCGGGCTGATCCGGGTCATGGCTGCTTATTATACGGGAATTCCGTTAAGCCGTTTCCGTATTCTTGGAAAAGATCTGGAAAACTGCAGTATTACAGAACTTCAATGGGATGAAAAGAATGAACGCTTTACACTGGAATGTTTTAATGACCATGCACATTTAGACAAGTATCCGGAACTTTTAAGAAGCGGCTGGAAAGGATAACAAAAGGGGAGAATAAAGGATGAAAAAGGGAATTATTTTTGATGTAGACGGAACCTTATGGGATTCTTCTGTTCAGGTGGCCCAGTCCTGGCAGGTAGCGGCAGAAAAGCTGTTAAATGGACCAAGACCCATCACTCCGGATATGATCAGCCGGAATATGGGCAAGAACATGAAAGATTTCGGAGACGCATTATTTCCGGATCTGCCTCCTGCAAAACGCTTAGAGGTAATGGAAGCCTGTATGGAATATGAAAACCAGTATCTGGAGGATCATCCGGGAATTCTTTACCCTCAGGTAGCAGAAGTTCTTCAGCAGTTAAGCTGGAAATATAAACTGTTTATTGTAAGCAACTGCCAGAAGGGCTACATTGAGGTTTTAATGCGTTCCTGTAATCTGGAAGAATATATTACAGATATTGAATGTTATGGAAATACCGGTCTTTCCAAGGCAGATAATATTTCCATGGTGATCCAGAGAAACCACTTAGATCAAAGTTTTTATGTAGGCGATACTGCCATGGACGCAGAGGCAGCTGCAGATGCCGGAATCCCCTTTGTCCATGCTGCCTATGGTTTTGGACAGGTAAACGGGGCAGAGGCAGTGATCCGGGAGTTTGGGGAACTTTTGCAGCTTTCCAGAAAGCTTTTAGGTGAAGACTGAAAGGAGAAAGGGACAACAATGGTAGGATCCAATGAACATGCACAGTTAAGGGAAGCTTTGGAATTTTGCCTTGAAAAGGATTTAGAGAGGATTCTTTTAAGCAATCCTTCGGACACGGATCATTTTTCAAAATCAAAGATCCGTCCTTTGCTCCTGAAGGGAAATCTGATCTTCCAGGCAGAGGAGCAGAAAGGCAAACAGGCTTTTCATAAAAATTTAAGCAGAGATGAAGCTGTTATTTATGTAGAAAACTGCTTAAATGGTCCTTTCCGTCAGGCTGAGATCACCTGTGCCAGAGGCAAGGCAACAGTACTTGTAAGTAAAAAAGGAAAAATGACTGTAAAATTTAAGAAGCAGGCCCGTATGATCAACCAGGCAGCTTTGGAGCATAACCGTAAAAAGCAGTATCTTTTACCGGAAGGAACAGCGGTTCCGTTTCTGGTAGATCTTGGGGTTATGACAAAAGAAGGCACTATTGTCCACAGCCGCTATGATAAGTACCGTCAGATCAACCGTTTCCTTGAATTTATAGAAGATATTCTTCCTCAGTTAAATAAAAACAAAGAAAATGTGATCATTGATTTTGGCTGCGGTAAGTCCTATCTTACCTTTGCCATGTATTATTATCTGAAAGAAGTAAAGGGATACCCGGTACGGATCATCGGTCTGGACCTGAAAGAAGATGTGATCTGCCATTGTTCTGACCTGGCAGTACGGTACGGATATGAGAAGCTGAGCTTTACCTGTGGGGATATTGCTTCTTATGAAGGGGTGGATCATGTAGATATGGTAGTTACCCTTCATGCCTGTGATCTGGCAACGGATTATGCCCTGGAAAAGGCCGTTGGCTGGGGAGCGAAGGTGATCCTTTCTGTTCCATGCTGCCAGCATGAATTAAACCGTCAGATCCACAATCCTGTTCTGCAGCCTGTTTTGGAATATGGCCTGCTTAAGGAACGGATGGCAGCTTTGTATACAGATGGCATCCGGGCAAAGGTTTTAGAATACAGAGGTTACAATACCCAGATTTTGGAATTTATTGACATGGAGCACACACCGAAAAATATTCTGCTGCGTGCTGTGTTGAGAAAAGAAGGGGATTCAGAGGGAGAGAGGAAAAAAGAAACAGGAGAGCAGATACGGGAACTGATCCATTTCCTGAATATAGATCCCGCCATTGTCCGTCTCCTGGCTCCGGAACTCTGATACTGAGAACGCTGTGTGCAAGCTTGCATCGGATTTCCGACCTTTTGATCCTGGTATCATCATATAATACAGATGGGCTGTGTAAACTCATTACGCACCGGCTGTCCTGTTTTTCCTAAAAGCAGGCTCTGACGCACATGAGATGCATACAGATCCTGTTCAAATAACATTTTTGCTGTACCAGAAAGCATCCTGGATGCATCCGCGGTCTTTGTGACCAGCGGGATCCGGGTATGCTTTTTTATTTCGCTTAAAACCCCTGCTTTGCTTTTGCGAAAACCTAGGATCCGGGCATAGGGGGAAAAACCGGCCTCTTTTCCTGCAAGGACCATTTCATCTGTAATGCCTAAAAGGATATGCAGAAGACACCGGCTGATGCGGGTATAGGTATATTGCCTGGATTTTAACTGCCGGATCCGTTCTTCCCAGTCTGCCTGCTCATAGAGTTTGCTTTCCAAGCGGTCTGAAAGGTCGTTTGATACATCTGCGAAAACAGAAAAAGGGATCCCGTCCCGCTTTAAAGTCAGGAGTCTGTAATTTAGCAGATCAGACAGATCTTCCGGCTGCAGAGGGACTTCTGCCTTAAAGAGAGAACGTATTTCATCAGGCACCTGCGATAAAAGAATGGAAAAATCCGGTTCTTCTTTAAAGATTTCTCTGCGGATAGCGGAAGCGGAGGCAAGTTCTCCTGTAAGATCCTGGCTGTGGTATCCATTTCCCTTTCGTAAAATAGTAATCGGCTGGATGGGACTTTTCTGCCGGATCAGGGCTTTGCAGTATTCTACACCTAGCAGATTGTTAGGCGTTTCCAGGAAGTTTCCAAGATCCGATATTCCTTCTGCTTCTAAAGCCCGGACTCTTGCCTGAGGCCAGGAAAGCCCCTCTGAAAGTCCTTCTTTTAATTTTGTGGAAAATGAGTCCGGCTCATCTGCAAGAATAGCCGCTGTTTCCATAAAACGTTCACTTTCTCCCATTTCACTGCCAAAACAAAGATGGGTCACCACTCCCAGCTGATCAAGAAGGGCAACTGCACCGGCTGCAAAGTCCTCTGCACTGCTTACTGCAAAGATGGAAGGGATCTCAAGGACCAGGTCTGCGCCGCACAGAAGTGCCATCTTTGTACGCAGGTATTTACTGAAAACAGCCACTTCTCCCCGCTGTACAAAATCTCCGCTTATAACGGCGATGCAGTAATCACAGCCGGTTACTTCACGGGCTTTTTTGATCTGATAGGCGTGTCCGTTATGGAATGGATTATATTCAGCTACAATACCGGTTATCTTCATCTTATTTTCGTCTCCTGTCCTAAGTCTGTGTATACAGAATGGCGTATTCATGGTACTATTATACCCACGGACAGAAGGTTCGTCCAGCATGCCTTAAGATCAGGACACAAAATATACACAATTGCATCACAATTGCATCAAAAACAGAGGGTATATTGTAGTTATCAAAAGGAAAGAGAAAGAAATTAAAAAGAAAATAAAAATCCATTTGAAATATACAAAGGCATCTGAAAGGAGCGTTTTTTATGTACGAAGAAGATAGAGAAAACAGAGAGGATAGAGATCAGGAGATCGAAAGAACAGAAATTATGGATGATGTAGATGAGCAGGAAACTCAAACCAGTTCATCCCGGTCACAGGAAAACAGAAAGTCCGGTTCTTCACAGAATGTAAACTGGACTACCCCAAACCGTTCTTCTGAAAGAACTTCCTCTGAGAGAAAAACTCAGTGGCAGGAGAGCAAACAGCAGAATAACAGACCGGAACATGGTTACAGAAATGAATACCGTGAAACCGTTCAGGCACCAAGAAAGAAAAACAGCTGGGCAAGAAAGGCAGCAGGTATTACTGCAGCAGCTGTGCTGTTTGGCACAGTAGCAGGCGGTGTGATGACAGGTGTTAATTATGTAGGCGCCCGTCTTACAGGACTTGCTGATATAACAGCTACTGCACCGGCAGAAACAGAAGGAACCACCACTGCACAGGTACCGGAAACAAGCGCTGCATCCAATAACGGAAGTACGACCGCTGTATCTACAGTAACCGATGTTTCTTCCATCGCTGAAAAGGCAATGCCTTCTCTGGTAGCCATCAACGATACCATGACTGTGGAACAGAACAATTTTTTTGGTATGCCTCAGACTTATCAGGCACAGAGCAGCGGTTCTGGTATCATTGTTGGACAGAATGATACAGAACTTCTGATCGCTACCAACAACCACGTTGTATCCGGTGCGACAGATATGAAGGTTACCTTTACAGACAGCACTCAGGTAGCAGCTGCTGTAAAGGGTACAGACTCAGCAACAGACCTGGCGATCATTGCTGTAAAGCTTTCTGATATCCCATCTGATACTATGAGCAAGATCAAAGTAGCAACCCTGGGCAATTCTGATAATGTAAAGGTAGGACAGCAGGTAATTGCCATTGGTAATGCACTTGGTTATGGACAGTCACTGACAGTTGGTTATATCAGTGCTTTAGACCGTGAGATCACAGATGAAAATGGTATCCAGCATACTTACATCCAGACAGATGCAGCCATCAACCCTGGTAACAGTGGTGGTGCCCTTCTTGACTTAAATGGCAATGTAATCGGTATCAACGCTGCAAAGAACGCATCTACAGAAGTAGAAGGCATGGGCTTTGCGATCCCTATCTCAAAGGCACAGGAAATCTTAAATAACCTGATGACAAAGAAGACAAGAGAAGCAGTTGACGAAAGCGCACAGGGATACCTTGGAATTCAGGGAACCAATATTGATGCCAATGCTTCCAAGGAATACGGTATGCCGGTTGGTATCTATGTATACAAGATCGTTGAAGGCGGTGCAGCAGCAAATTCTGACCTGAAAGAAAAGGACATCATCACCAAGTTTGACGGACAGTCTGTTACCAATATGGAAGAATTAAAGCAGATGCTTACTTACTACGAAGGCGGTTCTACGGTTTCTTTGACAGTACAGTCCCTTGTAAATGGTTCTTATGTAGAACATGAAGTACAGATCACTCTTGGAACCAAACCGGCATCTAATTCATAATTTCATAGAAAGAGACATTTGTTCATAGAAAGAGACGTTCCATAGAAAGAGACATTTATTCATAAACAGAAACATTTATCCCCGGACGAGGCAGAAATGTTGAAATAATGTTAAAAATATTAAGAAACAGGCACCGGAGCTAAATTTCGGTGCCTGTTTTTATATAAATATGCTATACTTATAACAAGCCGCCTGGGACAGCAGGCAACAGAGCACGCAAGTGCAGGGCTCATAAGTCTATACCAGAACAAAGCAAGGAGGACTAAAACCATGAAATTAGTATACGCCATTGTACGAAATGATAATGAAGATGATGTAGTAAGCCTTTTAAACCAGAACCATTACAGTGTGACCAGACTGTCTACCACCGGTGGCTTCTTGAAAAAAGGAAATACCACTTTGATGATCGGTGTAGAGGATGAAAAAGTAGAAGAAGTGATCACTCTGATCAAGCAGGAATGCGGACAGCACCAGAAACTGACTGTGAACATGCCATATATTTCCGGTACTGCTATGGTAAACTATGCTACCATGCCTATGACTGTAGAGGTAGGCGGAGCTACTATCTTTGTGATCAATGTAGATCATTACGAAAAGATCTGACCCCGGGGATTTTTGGGAAACATGTCTGCATCTTATCCAAAATAACGAAAAGTATGAAAAAAAATGCAAAATTTCGTTAAATTCAGCTTGTTTCCGCTGGGGGCTACGTATATAATAATGTTATATGCTTCAACATAAGGAAAGGGGTAAAAAAGATTATGGCAGTAATCGACATTATCAAAGAAAAAGCAAAAGCAGACAAAAAAACTATCGTTCTTCCAGAGTCCATGGACCGCAGAACATGGGAAGCTGCTGAGAAAATTTTAAAAGAAGGACTTGCTAACCTGATCATCATCGGTACACCAGAGGATATCGGCGAGCACAGCAAGGGCTTAGATGTTTCCGGCGCAACCATCATCAATCCACAGACCTACGAGAAGACCCAGGAATATATCGATCTCTTCGTTGAGTTAAGAAAAGCAAAAGGCATGACTCCTGAGAAGGCAAAAGAGACCATCTTAGGCGACTACGCTTACTATGGCTGTTTAATGATCAAGAACGGCGATGCTGACGGTATGGTATCCGGCGCTTGCCATTCTACAGCAAACACCTTAAGACCTTGCTTACAGGTTATTAAGACCAAACCAGGAACCAAGTTAGTTTCCGCATTCTTCTTAATGGAAGTTCCGGATTGCGATCTTGGCGACAACGGTACATTCGTATTCGCTGACTGCGGTCTGAACCAGAACCCAACTCCGGAAGAATTAGCAGCAATCGCTGTTTCTTCCGCTGAGAGCTTCAAGATGTTAGTAGGACATGAGCCAAAGGTTGCTATGCTGTCCCATTCTTCCAAGGGAAGCGCAAAGCATGCTGACGTAGACAAAGTAGTAGAAGCTACCAAGTTAGCTAAGGAAATGGCTCCAGAATTAGCATTAGACGGCGAATTGCAGTTAGACGCTGCAATCGTTCCTGAGATCGGTGCTTCCAAGGCTCCAGATTCCAAGGTTGCTGGACATGCTAACGTACTGGTATTCCCAGACCTGGATGCTGGTAACATCGGTTACAAGCTGGTTCAGAGACTTGGCAAGGCAGCTGCTTACGGCCCAATGTGCCAGGGTATTGCTAAGCCAGTAAACGATCTGTCCAGAGGATGCTCTGCTGACGATATCGTAGGTGTTGTAGCTATCACAGCTGTACAGTGCCAGAACAACTAATTTAGAAGCGATAAATAAAAAGTTACCGGGTGCCTGCGCTTATGCGTATATGACGCCCGGAACTTTTCATAGTAAAATAAATATACAGGAGAATTACCTATTATGAAGATTTTAGTTATCAACTGCGGAAGCTCTTCCTTAAAGTACCAGCTGATCGATATGGACAACGAAAGCATTGTTGCTAAGGGCCTTTGCGAGAGAATCGGTATCGAAGGTTCCAAGCTGACCCATCAGCCAGCAGGCAAGGACAAATATGTTGTTGAAAGCCCAATGCCAAACCACACCGTAGCTATCAACATGGTTATGGAAGCTTTACAGGACAAAGATCACGGCGTGATCGCAAGCACCGATGAGATCTCCGCGATCGGACACCGCGTACTGCACGCAGGCGTTGTTTACAGCGAGTCTGTAGTAGTAAACGAGGATGTTAAGAGAGTTATCCGTGAATGCTTCGACTTAGGACCTCTGCACAACCCAGCTAACTTAATGGGTATCGAGGCTTGTGAACAGGCTATGCCTGGTAAGCCAAACGTAGCAGTATGGGATACCGGATTTGGTATGTCTATGCCAGAGAAGGCTTATATGTACGCAATTCCTCATGAGTACTATGAGAAATACAGCATCCGTCGTTATGGCTTCCACGGAACCAGCCATATGTTCGTATCCGGCGAAGCGATCAAGTTCGGCAACTTAGATCCAGAAAAGGCAAAAGTTATCGTTTGCCACTTAGGAAATGGTGCCAGCGTATCTGCTTCCATCGGCGGCAAGTGCGTAGATACCAGTATGGGACTTACACCTCTTGAGGGCCTGATCATGGGTACCAGAAGTGGTGACGTTGATCCTGCAGTTGTTCAGTTCATCTGCAACAAGGAAGGAAAAGACGTAAACGAAGTTCTGAACATCTTAAATAAGAAGTCCGGCGTTTTAGGCATGAGCGGCGGCATCTCCAGCGACTTCCGTGATATCGAGAAGGCAAAGGAAGAAGGAAACCATCTGGCAGCAGTAGCTCTGGATGCATTCGTATACCGTGTTGCTAAGTACGTAGGTGCTTACACAGCAGCTATGAACGGTGTAGATGCTATCGCATTCACTGCTGGTGTTGGTGAAAACGATAAGGTTACCAGAAAGAACGTTTGCGAATACTTAGGCTACTTAGGCGTTAAGATCGATGACGAAGCTAACAATGTAAGAGGAGAGAGAAGAATTATTTCTGCTCCAGATTCCAAGGTAAAAGTTATGCTGATCCCAACCAACGAAGAGCTGGCAATCGCAAGAGAGACTTTAAGACTGGTTAAGTAATTTTTTTGGAAAATTTTGTTGACAAACCCGGTGCGCCTATGTATAATAGCATAGGTGCATATCAAGGAGTACGATATGCTGATTAATTTATCAGAGCTGTTCCCTGTTGAAGGGAAATCCAAAACCTATACAGTTTCGCTGGAAATGACACATTTTAAAGGACCTGATGGTTCTTATAAAGTTGTGGAAAAAGAACCGGTGACTCTGGTTATCACTAACCAGGGAGAACGGGTACTGACTGTGACAGGAAAGGCTGTTTTAAGCCTTGAAATGCCATGTGCCAGATGCTTAGAGCCTGTTTTAGTTCCTTTTGAACTGGAGATCGACCAGGAGCTGGATATGAATCAGACGAAGGAAGACCGCATAGAAGCTTTGGATGAGCAGTTCTATATTAATGGTTATAATCTGGATGTCGACCAGCTGGTTGGTAATGAGTTAACCCTGAACCTGCCTATGAGAGTTCTCTGCAGTGATAACTGCAAGGGGATTTGCAATAGATGTGGCACAAATCTCAACCGAGGGACTTGTGACTGCGACAACAGGTCACTGGACCCAAGAATGTCAGTTATCCAGGATATTTTTAAACAGTTGAAGGAGGTGTAAACCATGTCTATTTGTCCAAAGAATAAATCTTCTAAAGCTAGAAGAGACAGCCGTAGAGCAAACTGGAAGATGAGCGCACCAAACCTGGTTAAGTGCAGCAAGTGCGGAGCCCTTATGATGCCTCACAGAGTATGCAAGGCTTGCGGAAGCTACAATAAGCGCGAAATCGTTAATACAGCTGAATAATCTGTAGAAAAACGAAGATCAGAGGATCCTGGGAGTAATCTCAGGGTCCTCTTTTGCGGTGAAAAGAAAACATGATCGCTGCCTTTATCAGGCGGGGCGAAATTCACATAAAAACGTATTGATTTATGATACGACATCTAGTATATTAATAACTGTATTGCGAAACCGAAAGGAGAGTCTTTTATGATTAAAGTAGCTGTAGATGCTATGGGCGGTGACCTGGCACCAGTTGAGATGGTTGCGGGAGCCGTAGAAGCGGTAAACGCAAAACCAGGGATCCAGGTGCTTTTAGTAGGTCAGGAAGCAGTAGTAAATAAAGAGCTTTCCAAATATACTTACAACAAAGAGCAGATCCAGGTGGTGAATGCCACAGAAGTCATTGCCACAGAAGAACCGCCGGTGAATGCGATCCGTAAGAAGAAGGACTCATCTATTGTGGTAGGCATGAATCTTGTAAAGAATAAAGAAGCAGATGCTTTTGTATCCGCTGGAAGTTCCGGAGCTATTTTAGTAGGCGGACAGGTGATCGTAGGCAGGATCAAGGGCGTAGAACGTCCTCCGCTGGCACCGCTTATCCCTACTGAAAAAGGCGTGTCACTGCTGATCGACTGTGGCGCCAACGTAGATGCCAGACCATCTCATCTGGTACAGTTTGCGCAGATGGGTTCCATTTATATGGAACACGTTGTGGGAATTAAGAACCCAAGAGTCGCTATTGTAAATATCGGAGCAGAAGAAGAAAAAGGAAATGCCCTTGTAAAAGAAACATTCCCACTTTTAAAAGCCTGTCCTGATATTAACTTTATTGGCAGTATTGAAGCAAGGGAAATTCCACATGGCGGAGCAGATGTCATCGTCTGTGAAGCGTTTACAGGCAATGTGATCCTTAAGCTTTACGAGGGTGTGGGTGCTACGCTGATCCATATGGTGAAGCAGGGCATGATGGCCACCTTAAGAAGCAAGATCGGTGCTCTATTAGTAAAACCAGCTTTGAAGACCACATTAAAGGCATTTGATGCCAGCCAGTACGGCGGAGCGCCATTGTTAGGCTTAAAAGGTCTGGTAGTCAAGACCCACGGAAGTTCAAAGCGTACAGAGGTACGCAACTCCATCATCCAATGCGTTACTTTTAAGGAACAGGAAATCAATGAAAAGATCAAAGAGTCCTTAACGGTTGGAAACGGAAAAACAGAAGAAATGAAAGAATAAAGATCTAAGAAAGAGGAGCTAAGAAATGGAATTTGAAAAATTGCAGGGAATTATTGCAGAAGTGTTGAACATTGAACCGGAGGATGTGACAATGGCAGCTACATTTGTAGATGACCTGGGTGCTGACTCTCTGGATATCTTCCAGATCATAATGGGAATTGAAGAGGAGTTCGACATTGAGATTCCAAATGAAGCTGCAGAACAGATCGTTACCGTTGGGGACGCAGTTGAACAGATTAAAAATGCACTGAACTAAATAACAGGAATCCAGGGCTGTTATCAAACAGCCCTTTTGTGTTATTATATCCGTAAGGAGGATACTACGTATGAATGAGCAATTAAAAGAACTGGAAGAGAAGATCTCCTATCATTTCCAGGATAAACATTTATTAGCCCAGGCGCTGACTCACAGTTCCTATGCCAATGAACACCGTTTAGATCACAATCACTGCAATGAACGTCTGGAATTTTTAGGAGATGCAGTCCTTGAGATCGTTACCAGTGATTTCCTCTATCACAAATATACAGAAAAGCCGGAAGGTGATCTGACAAAGATCAGAGCCAGCATTGTCTGCGAGCCGACCCTGGCATACTGTGCAGAAGCTATCAACCTTGGAAGCTATCTGTTTTTAGGCAAAGGCGAAGACGCAACCGGCGGAAGAAACAGAAATTCTGTTGTTTCAGACGCTATGGAAGCAGTGATCGGAGCTATTTATCTGGACGGTGGTTTTGCTAGTGCAAAAGAGTATATTCACAGGTTCATTTTAAATGATATTGAACATAAGCAGCTCTTTTATGATAGCAAGACTATCTTACAGGAGATCATACAGAGCCGCCAGGACGGCGAATTAAGCTACGAGATCCTGAAAGAAGAAGGACCGGATCACAACAAATCCTTTGAAGTCCGCGCTCTGGTAGGTGATCAGGAGATCGGCCGTGGAAAGGGCCGTACCAAGAAGGCTGCTGAACAGTTAGCTGCCTACAACGGCATCTTAAAACTGAAGGCGGGTGAAACATGTATCTAAAAAGCATTGAGATCCAGGGATTTAAGTCCTTTGCCAACAAACTGCTTTTTGAATTTCATAATGGTATTACCGGTATCGTAGGCCCAAACGGAAGTGGAAAGAGCAATGTTGCCGATGCAGTCCGCTGGGTGCTTGGTGAACAGCGTATTAAGCAGCTGCGAGGCGCCAGTATGCAGGACGTTATCTTTTCCGGTACAGAGCTTAGAAAGCCTCAGGGCTTTGCCTATGTTGCCATTACACTGGACAATTCCGATCACCAGCTGGCTATTGATTATGATCAGGTTACAGTTTCCAGACGTCTGTACCGCTCTGGTGAAAGTGAATATATGATCAATGGCAGCACCTGCCGTTTAAAGGATATTAATGAGCTTTTTTATGATACAGGTATCGGTAAGGAAGGTTATTCCATTATCGGACAGGGCCAGATCGACAAGATCTTAAGCGGAAAGCCGGAGGACAGACGAGAGCTGTTTGACGAAGCGGCTGGTATTGTTAAATACAAACGGCGTAAATCCATTGCCCAGAAGAAATTAGAGGATGAACAGGCAAATCTGGTCCGTGTCAGCGATATTTTATCAGAACTGGAAAAACAGGTAGGACCTTTGGAACGTCAGTCAAAAACTGCCAGGGAATATCTTCAGTTAAAAGAAGAATTAAAGGTATGTGACGCCAATCAGTTTCTTCTGGATACAGAAAATACCCATTCCCAGTTAAAAGAGGTAGAAAACCGCAGACGCCTTCTTGCCGGGGATGTGGAAGAGACCCAGAAAAAGGCAGATGATCTGAGAAAAGAATATGATACCCTGGAAGAAAAACTGACAGCTTTAGATGAAGTCCTTATAAAGAACCGGGCGGCTTTAAGCGAAGCAGCTATGGAAAAAAGTTCCAGAGAAGGCCAGATCAATGTCTTAAGGGAACAGATCCATACAGAAGAAGCCAATGAAGAACATTATAAAAGCCGTAAAAATGTGATCTCCCAGGATCTGGAAAATTATGGAAAACAGCTGGCTTCCTATGTAAAAGAACGTGAAGATGCCCAGATACAGGTAAAAGACGCAGGAGAACGGTTGGAAGCTGCCAAAACACAGCTTCAGGAAAAAGATGACCGGATCTATCAGTTGGAAAATGAGATCGAACAGGCGAAAAGTGAGATCATCCAGGCGTTAAATGACAAGGCGGATCTGACTGCAAGACAGCAGCATTATGAGACTATGTTAGAGCAGGTAAATCTGCGCCGCAGCGAAGTCTCCCAGAAACTTCTCCGCTTTAAAAGTGATGAATCTGTACAAGATGAAAAGATCCTTCAGGAAAAGGCTGCTTTAGATCAGGTACAGGAACAGTTAGAAAAGGCCCAGTTTTCAGCAGAAGAAGCAGAAGAGGGAATGAACGCCGCCTTAAAAGAAGTTCAGCGTTTAAATAAAAACTTAAATAACACCCAGCAGGAATACCACATGGCCCATACAAAATTAGAGTCTTTGCGAAACCTGGCAGAGCGCTATGATGGCTATGGAAACAGTATCCGGCGGGTAATGGAAGTAAGAGACCGGATCCATGGGATCCGCGGTGTTGTGGCTGATATTATCAGCACAGATAAAAAGTACGAAACAGCTATTGAAACAGCCTTAGGCGGCAGTATCCAGAATATTGTTACTGACTCTGAAGAAACTGCCAAACGGCTGATTGAACATTTAAAAAAGAATAAATACGGCCGTGCTACTTTTCTGCCTCTTACCAGTGTGGGAAAGAATCAGTCTCCGTTCCCAAAGCCGGAGGCTTTAAAGGAACCGGGGGTACTGGGGCTTGCAAGCAGTTTAGTCCAGGCAGACAAAGAGTATGAGGGGCTGATCCGGTATCTTTTAGGCCGGGTGGTAGTGGCGGATACCATTGATCATGCCATTGCCATTGCAAGAAAGTATCACTACAGCCTGCGTATCGTTACCTTAGAGGGAGAACTTTTAAATGCCGGCGGTTCCATGACAGGTGGTGCTTTTAAAAATACCAGTAATCTTTTAGGCAGACGCCGTGAGATCGAAGAACTGGAAACTGCCTGCAACGGCTATTTAAAACAGACAGACTCCATTCAGCAGGAATTAAGCCTTCAGGAAGCAACGGCTGCTGAAAAGAAGGAAATTTCTGAACAGTTAAGAAATGAGATCCAGAAACTGGCTTTAAGTGAAAATACCATCCGTATCAATATCTCTACTTTAGAGGACAAGAAAAACGAGATTGCAGACTCCTCTGCAGATCTGGTCCGTGAACATGCGCTTCTGGAAGAGCAGGTCCGTGAGATTACAGAAGGCCGTGCTTCTTTAAAGGCAGAAGAAGGCAGACTGGAAGAGAGAAATACAAATTCCCAGAAGCAGATCGACGAAAAATCATTGTTGTTGAACCAGGAAAAGTTACTGCGGGAAAACTGTTCTCTGGAACTTTCAAAAATACAATTAGAGTCTTCAGCTTTGGAACAGCAGCTTTCATTTATCAGTGAAAATGAAAACCGTGTGATCGGTGAGATCAGGAAATTAAAAGACGAAGATGCTTCTCTGGAAGCAGGTAAAAATGACTCCAGAAAGGCCATTGAAGAAAAAGAAGCTGCTATTATAGCGATCCAGAAGGAAATTGAAAGCAGCAAAGAAGATGACCATCAGCTAGAGGAAGAGATCCAGAAAACTGCCCTGGAAAAAGAAGAAGTCTCTAAACAGCAGAAAAATCTGTTCCAGACAAGGGAAGATATTTCAAAGCGTCTTTCTGACCTGGATAAGGACCTGTTCCGTGTACAGAGCCAGGCGGAAAAGCTGGAAGAACATTTGGAAAGTCTGGCTGCCTATATGTGGTCTGAGTATGAAATGACTTTAAATCAGGCAAAAGAACTGAAAAAAGAGGAATTATCCTCCCTTCCGGAGATCCGCAGACAGATCGATGCTTTAAAAGAGCAGATCAAATCTCTTGGAAATATCAATGTAAATGCTATTGAAGATTACAGGGAAGTGTCAGAACGCTATGAGTTTATGAGGGCCCAGCATGAGGATCTGGTAAACGCACAGGCAGAACTGGTAAAGATCATTGAAGAGCTGGATATTGGCATGCGCCGTCAGTTTGAAGAAAAATTCCGGGAGATACGTGCAGAATTTGACAAAGTATTTAAAGAACTTTTCGGTGGCGGCCGGGGTACCCTGGAATTAATGGAAGGGGAAGATCTCCTGGAAGCAGGAATTCAGATCATCGCCCAGCCTCCGGGCAAGAAGCTTCAGAACATGATGCAGCTTTCCGGTGGTGAAAAAGCGCTGACTGCTATTTCCCTGTTGTTTGCCATCCAGAATTTAAAACCGTCCCCGTTCTGTCTTTTAGATGAGATCGAGGCGGCATTAGATGACTCCAACGTAGACCGCTTTGCAAATTATCTTCACAAACTGACGAAAAATACCCAGTTTATTGTGATCACCCACCGCCGCGGCACCATGATGGCTGCTGACCGGCTTTACGGAATTACCATGCAGGAGAAGGGCGTATCCACCCTTGTTTCTGTTAATCTTATAGAAGACAGCCTGACAAAATAGGCAAATATAAAGGAGGGGCCTTATGGCAGAAGGAAAGAAAGGCTTTTTTGGCCGACTGGTAGAAGGGCTTACAAAGACCCGAAACAATATTGTATCTGGAATTGACTCTATTTTCAGCGGTTTTTCCGCTATTGATGACGATTTCTATGAAGAGATCGAAGAAACCCTGATCATGGGCGATCTGGGTATCCAGACGACCATGGCGATTGTAGAAGATCTGCGAAATAAAGTAAAAGAGCAGCATATCAAGGATCCGGAGCAGTGCAAGGAGATCCTGATAGGCAGCATCAAAGAACAGATGGATCTGGGTGAAAATGCTTACGAATTTGAAAACAGAAAGTCCGTTGTCCTGGTGATCGGTGTCAATGGCGTTGGAAAGACTACTTCTGTAGGAAAACTGGCAGGCCAGTTAAAGGACCAGGGCAAGAAAGTGATTTTAGCAGCAGCAGATACCTTCCGTGCAGCAGCAATTGAGCAGCTGACAGAATGGTCTGCCAGAGCAGGAGTTGATATTATCGCGCAGCAGGAAGGTTCTGACCCGGCAGCTGTGATCTATGATGCTGTAGCAGCAGCCAAATCCAGAAAGGCGGATGTACTGATCTGTGATACAGCAGGCCGTCTTCACAACAAGAAGAACCTGATGGAGGAGTTAAAGAAGATCAACCGCATCATTGATAAGGAATATCCGGATGCATACCGGGAGACTTTAGTTGTTTTAGACGGAACAACAGGACAGAATGCGCTGGCACAGGCAAAACAGTTTATGGAAGTAGCTGATATTACAGGTATCATCCTTACCAAGCTTGACGGTACTGCAAAGGGCGGTATTGCAGTTGCCATCCAGTCTGAACTGGGAATTCCTGTAAAATATATCGGTATCGGTGAAAAGATCGATGACCTGCAGAAATTTGACGCAAATGATTTCGTCAACGCCCTGTTTCATGTACAATCTTAAATATCATGGCTGAACTGTAACTTGAATTTAATGAGATAAAGTGTTATAGTTATACATGATAATCAATTTTAGGAGAAAGACTACCATGGAAGAACTCACATTAGAGAAATTTGAAGAGGCCTCTGAGATCGTAAAAGAGGTCACTCTGGAGACAAAGCTGATCTACAGCGAATATTTTTCCGCACAGACCGGAAATAAGGTATATTTCAAGCCGGAGAACATGCAGTATACCGGCGCTTACAAGGTAAGAGGTGCTTATTACAAGATCAGCACTCTGACTGAAGAAGAAAAAGCAAAGGGCCTGATCACTGCTTCTGCAGGAAACCATGCACAGGGCGTTGCCTATGCAGCAAAGCTGTCTGGTGTTAAGGCAACCGTTGTTATGCCTACTACAACTCCTCTGATCAAGGTAAACCGCACCAAGGGATACGGAGCAGAAGTTGTTCTGGCTGGTGATGTATTTGATGAAGCCTGTGCATATGCATACAAGCTGGCAGATGAACATGGCTATACTTTCGTACATCCATTTGATGACCTGGCAGTAGCTACCGGACAGGGCTCTATTGCTATGGAGATCATCAAGGAACTTCCTACGGTAGATTATATTTTAGTTCCAATCGGCGGCGGCGGTCTTTGTACCGGTGTTTCCACTCTGGCAAAACTGTTAAATCCAAAGATCAAAGTCATCGGTGTAGAGCCTGCTGGCGCTAACTGCATGCAGGAGTCTTTAAAAGAGGGACATGTATTAACTCTTCCTCAGGTAAATACCATTGCAGACGGTACTGCTGTAAAGCGTCCTGGCGAAAAGCTGTTCCCATACATCCAGCAGAATGTAGATGACATCATCACTATTGAAGACAGCGAACTGATCGTTGCTTTCCTGGATATGGTAGAGAACCACAAGATGATCGTTGAAAACTCAGGCCTTCTTACAGTAGCTGCCTTAAAGCACTTAAATGTTGAAAAGAAGAAGATCGTTTCTATCTTAAGCGGCGGAAATATGGATGTGATCACCATGTCCTCTATCGTTCAGCACGGTCTGATCCAGAGAGACAGAGTCTTCACTGTATCTGTTCTCCTTCCTGACAAACCAGGTGAACTTGCAAAGGTAGCAGAGCTTCTTGCAAAAGAACACGGCAATATCATCAAGCTGGAACACAACCAGTTTATCAGCATCAACCGTAATGCTGCTGTTGAGCTGCGTATCACTATGGAGGCATTTGGTACCGACCACAAGAACCAGATCGTTTCTGCTCTTACAGACGCAGGCTATCGTCCAAAACTTGTAAAATTTAAAGGTACTTACAGCGAAATGTAAGCCTTCGTGTGCATAAAAAGCGTGTCTGATGGACGAAAAAGAAGTCAGGCACGCTTATGTCATTTATAGTGATGCCATGATCAGATGGCATGTAAGAATAATTAGGGGGATACATACAAATGAATCATTCAGCTGATGAAACAAGGGCTTCCCTTGCCAATAATCTGCGTTATTTTATAAAATGGAGCCTGATCGCACTGCTGATCGGCGGTACAGGCGGACTGATCGGCAGCCTCTTTTCTATGGGTGTCAGTTTTGCCACTTCTTTTCGCATGAACCACCCAAATATGTTATTTTTCCTTCCTGTTTCCGGTATTCTCATTGTATGGCTTTACCATACCTTTCATGAAGAGGGCAACAGAGGCACCAACATGGTCATTGATGCCATTTCTTCCACGGAAAAAGTAACACTGGCTACAGGACCGCTGATCTTTGTCTCTACGGTGCTGACCCACATTGCAGGCGGTTCTTCCGGCCGCGAGGGAGCTGCCCTCCAGTTAGGCGGAAGCCTTGGAAACCTGTTTGGAAATGCCATCCATTTAGACGAAAAAGATAAAAAGATCGCCATTATGTGCGGTATGAGCGCTGTGTTCTCTGCACTTTTTGGAACACCGGTAGCAGCAGCTATCTTCCCGCTGGAAGTAATCAGTATCGGTGTACTGTATTATGCAGCCCTGGTTCCCTGTATTTTTTCTTCTTTTATCGGAGTGGGGATCGCCAGATATTTAGGCATTGCAGGAGAGCATTTTACCGTGCTTTCTATTCCGGCTATCAGCGTTTCCAGTGTTGGTTGGATCATTTTTTTAAGTGCCCTCTGCGCAGGTGTCAGCATTGTATTCTGCCTGATGCTCCATGGTGCAGAGCACACTTACAGGAAAATATTTCCAAATCCCTATGTGCGTATCCTGGCAGCCAGTGCTATTTTTATCCTTCTTACCCTGCTGATCGGTACTAGGGACTACTGCGGAAGCAGTATGCCTCTTATTGAGCGCAGTATGGAAGGGGAGATCGGTTATGAGGCTTTCTTCTTAAAAATGCTGTTTACAGCGATTGCCCTTGGTGCAGGCTTTAAGGGCGGTGAGATCGTTCCTACTTTATGTGTAGGTGCAGCTTTTGGCTGTGCTTTTGGACAGATCACCGGTTTTGCCCCTTCTTTATGTGCTGCCTGCTCTATGGCTGCCTTATTTGCGGGAGTGACCAACTGCCCGATTTCTTCTCTGGTGATCGCTTTGGAGCTGTTTGGTTATGAGGGAATGGAATATTTCTCCATTGCCATTGCAGTAGCTTTTGCTTTATCCGGCTATTATGGCCTGTATGCCAGCCAGAAATTTGTTTATTCTAAGACAAAAACAGAGTTTATCAACCGTAAATCTAATAAATAACAAGTTACAGTTCAGAAATGAACGACAATAATAACAGGAGATGATCCAGGTGAAAAAAAGAACGTATCTGATTTCCTTAAGTCTTGCAGCAGGTCTGGCTCTTAGCCAGCTTACTGGCTGTGCTTCTTCAGGACCGGAAGAAACCACAGCAGCAGAAAGTACGCAGGCTCCTTCTGAGGCAGAGACTGCATCTATTCCCAATCCAATGGAAGAAGTGGAAAATGAGCAGTCCTTTGAGTCCATGGGGATCCATATGGTAGCACCTGCAGATGGGGAAAATACTAAGTTTTATACCATAAGCGGGGAAGTGGCGGAGATCACATTTGATGAAAACGGCGTTTCCTACTGTTACCGCGCTTCCAATACAGCGGAAGATTTTGCAGGTATTTTTGAGCGGTTTACAGACCAGGAACTGGCTGTAAACTGGGAGTCTGGCAAAATAGCAGGACAGGCCCAGGTAAAGACCACAGAAAGCGGCGGAAGACTGGCTTCATGGTCCTGGGGCAGCACACGTTATACCGTATACACTGCCTCTGCCATTTCCGACGAAGAGTGTACCCAGGTGGTTACCAATTTAATGGAATTAAGTTATCACGAATAATGGATCTGGGATAAAAACAGATCTGCAGGAGAGTGTTTTATGCTTCAGCTTAAAGATTTTATGCCGGTAAATTTTTTGAAAAAAGAAAAATATACCGGCAGCTGCAAAGGCATGCGTTTTCGCATGGAAAAGTTTGAAAAAGAAGGAGAGGAAACTCCTGTCCTCAGAGTCAGCGTCTGGCCGGAACCGTACAGCTTTGACTGCACGCCAGAGGAAGAAAAGCAATTTTTAGAGTGTACCTTTGATGCAGATGGAATTGCAAAAGGGGCAGACTGGATCAATGAACGGTATGAGGCGGAACTTCCCAGATGGAAGAAAGTCAGCCGTTTGTAAAAACAACAAAGGCAAGGGAAAGTTTTTGAAAAATTTCTGCCTTATTAACAAAAATTTAATTTTCTGTTGACATTCTCTTTTTAGGCCACTATAATGAGCCACATAGAAAGCGCCGGTGCTTAATACCCGGTGCTTTTTCTGTTTTTACGTAAGAACAGTCAGCACAAAGAGGTGCATTGCCAACGTCAGGTACCGGCGGGCAATGCGCCTTTTTGCATTCTATGTAAAAGTATGAGGAGGAAACTATTATGGAATTTTCAGCAGTGAACACAATATGGGTCCTTGTAGGCGCGGCACTGGTATTTTTCATGCAGGCAGGTTTTGCCATGGTTGAAACCGGTTTTACAAGGGCGAAAAACGCAGGCAACATCATTATGAAGAACCTTATGGACTTTGCCATTGGAACTCCCCTTTACTGGCTGACTGGTTTTGGTATTATGTTTGCCGGCAGCGGTGCTTTCATCGGCGGCTTTGATCCTTTTGTAAGAGGCGACTACAGTGCCATCCTTCCGGCAGGTGTTCCTCTTCCTGCCTATCTGATCTTCCAGACTGTATTCTGTGCCACAGCAGCCACCATTGTTTCCGGTGCCATGGCAGAGCGTACCAAATTTATTTCTTACTGTATCTACAGTGCAGTGATCAGCGCAATCGTATATCCTATTTCCGGTCACTGGATCTGGGGCGGCGGCTGGCTGGCTCAGTTAGGTTTCCATGATTTTGCAGGTTCCACAGCGGTTCATATGTGCGGCGGTGTAGCAGCCCTCATTGGAGCAAAGATCTTAGGACCGAGAATTGGAAAGTATGACAAAGACGGAAAGCCGAAAGCAATCCTTGGTCACAGCTTAACACTTGGCGCTTTAGGTGTATTTATCCTCTGGTTCTGCTGGTTTGGTTTTAACGGCTGTTCTACGGTAGCTATGGACAGTGATGAAGCCATCTATTCCGCAGGAAACATTTTCGTAACAACCAACCTGGCAGCAGCAGTAGCAACTGTAGCAGTGATGATCATTACCTGGATCCGCTATAAAAAGCCGGATATCTCCATGACATTAAACGGTTCCTTAGCCGGTCTGGTAGCAGTTACAGCTGGCTGTGACGTAGTAACTCCAACAGGTGCTTTCTTTATCGGCCTGATCGCAGCTTTTGTAGTAGTTTTTGGTATTGAATTTGTAGATCAGGTATTAAAGATCGATGATCCTGTCGGTGCTGTTGGTGTTCATTGCTTCTGCGGTGCTGTAGGAACCCTTTTAACCGGTCTTTTCGACAAAGAAAACGGTGTATTTTACGGCGGCGGCTTCCATATGCTTGGTATCCAGCTTTTAGGTGTTGTATCTGTGATCCTCTGGGTAACCATCACCATGGTGATCGTATTTAATCTGTTAAAGCATACCATTGGACTTCGCGCAAGTGTAGAAGAGGAAACAAAGGGTCTTGACGTAACAGAACATAACCTGGCAAGTTCTTATGCAGACTTTATGCCGGTTGTATTTACAGGAAGAGAAGATGCGCCAGCTGTTTCGGCTGCACCTGTATCTGTAGAAAAATCTGTTCCTGTAGAACATTTCCCACAGTCTGAAACAACGATTTCCGGAAATGGCTCCGGCGCAAAACTTACAAAGGTAGTTATGATCTTCAACCAGAGCCGTTTTGTAGCCTTAAAAGAAGCCCTGACAGAACTTGGGGTAACAGGTATGACGATCACACAGGTTATGGGCTGTGGAACCCAGAAGGGCCATACCAATTATTACAGAGGTATTAAAGTAGAAGAAGCAGCCCTCCTTCCAAAGATCAAGTTAGAAGTTGTAGTAAGCAAAGTCCCTGTGGCAGATGTGATCGCCCTTGCGAAAAAAGTTCTTTATACCGGCCACATCGGCGATGGAAAGATCTTTGTCTATGATGTAGAAAATGTAGTAAAAGTCCGCACCGGTGAAGAAGGATATGACGCCCTTCAGGGAGACTGATAAAATTCCATAAAGTACATTTCACTTGAATTTCCTCCTGTTTCATGTATAATGGTTCACAGAAAGCTATCCTTAAGACGGTATACTAAGCTTTTTTAACCAGAGTGATTTCAGGAGGAAATAATTATATGTTTTTAAACGCAGTACGAGGTTTCTGCATGGCATTAGCGGACAGTGTTCCCGGTGTTTCCGGCGGCACCATCGCTTTTTTACTTGGTTTTTATGATGAATTTATCAATTCTTTAAATGATATGATCGGAAAGGACAATGCAAAGCGCAAAGCAGCCCTTGTTTTCCTTATTAAACTGGGAATTGGATGGGTCATTGGTTTTGGCGCTTCTGTTATGGTCCTTTCTTCTCTGTTTCAGGTACACATCTATGAGATCAGTTCTGTCTTTTTAGGCCTTACCCTGTTTGCTATCCCATTGGTAGTAAAAGAAGAGTGGGCCAGTATAAAAGGAAAGGCTGGCTGCCTTGTGTTTACCCTGATCGGTATGGCACTGGTATTCTGCATCTCTTATTTTAACCCTACAAATGGAAATGGTATTTCTGTAAACTTTGAGCATATGACAGTGGGCCTGGGCCTGTATCTGTTTTTTGCTGCCATGATCGCTATTACAGCGATGGTACTTCCGGGAATTTCCGGTTCCACACTGCTTCTGATCTTCGGACTTTATGTGCCGGTGATCAACGCGATCCACGAATTTATGCACTTAAACCTGTCTTATCTTCCGGTACTTGTTATTTTCGGACTGGGAGTTCTTACGGGTATTGTCAGCATTATCAAGATCATTAAGATCTGCCTGGCAAAGCACCGTTCCCAGACTATTTATATGATCCTTGGTTTAATGATCGGTTCCCTATATGCCATCACCCAGGGACCCACAACTCTGGATGTGCCTCAGCCACCTATGAGTTTTTCTACGTTCCATATTGGATTTTTTATCCTGGGTGCTGTGATCTTAGCAGGACTGGAACTTTTAAAAACACGCCTTGAAAAGCAGGATGGAGGAAGAAAATAATGTTAAAACAGCTGAAACGAAAAGGTATACTGGCACTTGCCTGTGTTATCAGTATCTTTTCCATGTCTGTGTGTGCGTTTGCAAAACCGGACTGGCCACTTGATACCGGCTGCCAGTCAGAAGCAGGTATTGTTATGGATCTGGACTCCGGAGCCGTTCTTTTTGCCCAGAATATCCATGTTCAGGAATATCCTGCCAGCATTACCAAGCTTTTGACTGCTTTGGTAGTAGTGGAAAATGCCTCTATGGATGAGCAGGTTACCTTTTCACATGATGCTGTTTATAACGTGGAGTCCGGAAGCGGCAACAAACTGCAGTTAGAAGAGGGAGATGTGCTCTCTGTAAAAGACTGCCTTTATGTCATGCTTCTTCAGTCTTCCAATCAGGCAGCCAACGCTCTGGCAGAACATGTAGGCGGAAGCAGGGAAGCTTTTGCGGATATGATGAATGAAAAAGCGGCTTCTTTAGGCTGCCGTGAAAGCCATTTTGTAAACCCGTCCGGTTTAAATGATCCGGAACAGCTTACATCTGCCTATGATATGGCCCAGATCGGTGCAGCTGTTTTTGGCAATCCTACTTTACTGGAGATTTGTTCTACCACCAGCGCTACACTGCCTCCGACCATCAACAATCCAAATGGCCGTACTTATTCCATGGAGCATAAGTTAGTAGTAACCGGGGACTCCAGTGACGAAAATTATTATCCAAGCGCAGTTGCAGGAAAAACGGGTTATACTTCCCTGGCAGGTCAGACCCTTGTTACTTATGCAGAGCAGGATGGACGCCGTCAGGTGGCTGTTACCTTAAAGAGTACCCAGCGGACCCATTATTCTGACACAAAGACCATTCTGGATTTTGGTTTTGCCCGCTTTAAAAATGTATCTGTTGCAGAAAATGAAACAGACTATGTAACAGGGGAAGAACCTGTGACCATTGGAGATGAGACTTATTCTCCTTCCGATCTTTATCTGGATGAAAAGGCAGTTGTAACCCTGCCAAATGATGCCCAGTTTTCAGATGCAGACAAGTATCTCCAGACAGAGATCCCTGCAAGCCATCCGGAAGGCGCAGTTGGCCGTATTATTTATACATACAATGACCGCCAGATCGGTGTTGCCTGGGTCTACAGTACAAAGGCAGCCTCTGCACCGGTATCTGCAGAAGATGGTACAGATAACGAAACTGCAGGCAGTGAGAATACTACCGATGCAGCAAAAACAGGAACCTCTTCCACAGCAGACAAAGAGAAAAAGCCTCTGAAACTTACAAAAGCAACTTATATTGCTGCAGGAGCTGGTGTAGTGGTTCTCCTGATCGCAGCTGCTGTGATCTGGTTTATGATCCAGAGAAAGCAGGAAGAAGAACGGATGCGTGTTCTTCGTGAGAAACGCCGCAAGAGACTGGCTGATATGGGCTGCAGTGAGGAAGAATTTGAACGTCTTGTAAATGAGCGCAAGAATGCTTTAAGAGAGCGCACAATGCCGGAACCGGATGATGATGATGGATCCGGGGATGAAGTTTCTGATCATTCAGAAGATCTTCCGGAAGAATATCCAGATGATGAATATGACTCATGGGAAGATGAACATGAGGATGACCTGGATGATCCGGATGAAAAAGAGGATGTACCTGGGGAGGACAGATAATGGGATATTTTCCTTTCTATATGGATATTGAGGGAAAACTTTGTGTCATTGCAGGAGGAGGAAAGGTTGCATACCGCAAGGTATGTGACCTGCTTCCTTTTGGTGCAACTATCAAGGTCGTTTCCCCGGAATGGAATGCCGGGTTATCCGCTCTGGCAGAGGAACCGTCCTTTGGGAGCCGTCTGAAACTGTACAGACGGCTTTTTTCTGTAGAGGATGATCTGGCAGATGCTGATTTTGTGATCGCTGCCTCTTCTGACGAGGTTTTAAATGCAAAGATCTCCGATTATTGCAGACAGAAGAAGATCCCGGTCAATGTAGTAGATGTAAAGGATGAATGCAGTTTTATCTTTCCGTCCATGCTTAAGGAGGGCCCTGTAAATATTGCCATATCCAGCGGCGGTGCAAGCCCTGTTCTTACCCAGATCATAAAAGAACGGATCCGTCAGGTGATACCGGAACATACAGGAGAAATCGCAGAGCAGTTAGGCAGCCTGCGTCCGGAGATTCTGTCTCTTTTTCCTGAGTCTTCCCAAAAGAGAAAAGAAGTTTTTAAGAAAATGGCCACTCTTGCTGCAGAGCAGGACCAGCCTTTAACAAGAGAACAGATCGATGAGATCATAGCAGATGAGGAACCATATGACAGAACTTAAATTACGGATCGGAAGCCGGAAAAGCGAACTGGCTTTAAAACAGACTTATATTATTGAAGATCTTTTGAAAAAGGCATATCCGGGACTTGAAACAGAGATCGTTACATCAGATACATTAGGAGATAAAAACCTGATCAGCCCCTTACAGGCATTTGGAGGAAAAGGCGTATTTGTATCAGAGCTGGAAGATGCCCTTTTAAGCGGAGAAATCGACCTGGCTGTACACAGTGCCAAGGATATGCCTGCCTGCTTAGAAGAAGGCCTGTGCATTGCAGCTGTATCAGAAAGAGCCTATCCGGGAGATGTGCTGGTCACAAGGGCAGATACAGATTTTTCTTCTTTCGTCTGTCCACGCTTTATTGTAGGGACTTCCAGTCCAAGAAGACAGTGCTTCTTAGAAGAATGTTGGAAAGAAGTATGGCCTGTAAATGCAAACATACCAGAACCTGTTTTCCAGACTCTTCGAGGAAATGTACACACCCGTCTTAATAAATTAAAAGAAGGGCTTTATGACGGCATTGTACTGGCTCAGGCAGGTCTTGCAAGACTGGGGATCTGTGAAGGGGAAGAATTCCATTTTTATCCTTTAGATCCGAAACATTTTATTCCTGCCGGAGGACAGGGCATTCTTGCCGTAGAGGCAAAAACAGGCAGTCCTGCCGCAAAACTTGCCTCAGTTATTGATTGCCCGGACGCTCATATCTGTTTAGATGCAGAAAGAGGGGTACTTGCATACTTGAATGCAGGCTGCCACGAACCGGTTGGTGTCTATGCCAGAATGGAAGAGGGAAAACTGATCATACAGGCTGCAGGCTGTCCGGGCGAATTAAAAGATAAAAAGGTCCGTCATGTGTGTGTCACAGGAAATACAGACAGAGAAAGCCTTGAAAAAATGATCGAAGAAACAGGGAAAGGACTTAAAAGGATATGAAAAAAGGAGTTGTCTATCTTATAGGAGCAGGTCCTGGAGATCCGGGTCTTATTACCTTAAAGGGGAAGGAAATCTTAGAGAGCTGTGACGCCCTGGTTTATGATCATCTGGCATCAAAAGAATTTCTCTCCTGGGTTCCTTCCCGTTGTAAAACTTTTTATGTAGGAAAACAGGCAGGCTGCCACTCTATGAAACAGGATCAGATCAATGAACTTCTGGTACAGCTGGCTTTAGAAGGAAATAAAGTAGTTCGCTTAAAAGGCGGGGACTCCTTTGTTTTCGGCCGTGGTTCAGAAGAGATCCTGGCTTTAAAAGAAAAAGAGATCCCCTGGGAGCTGGTGCCGGGTATTACTTCCTGCGTATCTGTTCCGGAACTGGCTGGTATACCGGTCACACACAGAAATGTAAGCCGCAGCTTTCATGTGATCACCGGACACACCTTAAAGGGGGCCCAGTCAGAGGCAGAGCTGGCTTTATATGGTGCCTGTGAGGGAACTTTGGTCTTTCTTATGGGACTTTCCAATCTGGAGCATATTGCAAAAGGTCTTATAAAAGGGGGAAAAAGCCCGGATACACCGGCAGCTGTGATCGAAGATGGCTCTCTTGCCAGTCAGCGCACAGTCAGAGGTACACTGGAAACCATTTATGAGAAAAGCCTTAAGGCAGGTCTTAAAACACCTGCGATCATTGTTGTAGGGGAGACCGCAGCTTTTGACCTGCGATCAGAAGAAATGACAGGTGATAAGATTGATGACAAGCCATTATCCGGGCTTACAGTCGGGATCACCGGTACCTCTTCTTTTACAGCCCGTTTAGAAACTGCTTTAAAATCCCAGGGCGCCAAAACACTTCCTGTAATGAAAATGGAAGTGGTGCCGGAGGCATTTTCAGAAGAGTTTTCAGAAGATCCAGACTCTTCAAATCCGAACTCTTCACTTACAGCTATTTTAAAACAAAACTTCACCTGGCTGGTCTTTACCAGTGTAAACGGAGTGGAAATTTTCTTTGACCGGTTTTTAAACCAGGAAAACGGGGATCTGCGGCTTTTATGCAGTCTTCATTTTGCCGTGATCGGAGAAGCCACCAGACAGGCTTTAAAAGCCCATGGCTTTCAGGCGGATCTGATGCCAAAAGAGTACTGCAGCCAAAGCCTGGCAGAAGCTCTTATTAATGTTCTGACTCCTTCAGATCATGTGCTTTTGGCACGTTCCAAAGACGGCAGTGTAAATTTGAGCAAAGAATTGGAAAAACAAGATATTTTTTATAAAGACCTGGCGTTGTATCATGTAAAAGGGAAGCCTCTTGCTGACGGAACACTCCTTTCACAGTGCAGCCACCTGGTCTTTGGCAGTGCCTCAGGCGCGAAAGCATTTTTAAAGCATTTCCAGATACCTGCAGGTGTCAAAGTGATCGCCATTGGCCCGGTAACCGGCAAAGCCTTACGTGAAGCCGGAGTGATCCCGTATATGACCGGAAATTCTTATGATATCCCTGGCATATTAAAGGGGCTGACCGAAGAAAAAACGCGATAAATGTACAGCAGTACAAGAAGGAGGGCATTTTTATGGCATTTTTAAGTGATTTAAGGAGATTTTATGGTACAGGTGAGAAAAACCCGGCTGGACAGTCTTTAGAGGAGTTTTTAGAGCATTATAATCCGGCCAAGTATGAAAGCCTGTGCAACACAGCTGATATTGTAGTAGTCAGATGTGAAGAAAAACTGACCCACTGGGGACAGCCATTAAAGGTTCTTATGGTAAAGCGCAGCAATCATCCAAGTATCGGTTTCTGGGCGACTCCAGGAGGCTTTGTAGAGTTGAAAGAGGACATCAGTGAAGGTGCTGCCAGAGAACTGGAAGAAGAGACCTGTGTAAAGGGACTGCCACTGCGCCAGATGCGTACCTGGGGAGAATGGCAGCGTGATCCAAGATGGCGTATCATTACTACCTCCTATCTGGCTTTGGTAGAAGGAGATCTGAAAGTACAGGCTGCAGATGACGCAAAAGATGCCCAGTGGCTGGATGTGGATCTGAAACGTTTAAGCACAGAGGAAAAGGAAGACCAGTCATCTGTAGAGGTGTGGGAGCTGTCTTTAACCAATAAGGAGCAGGGCATTGATGTTTCTGCAAAGGTGGAGATCACTTATTCCGGTCATCCTCTGATCAAGGAAGAGACCTATCACTTATTAGAGTCAAAGGGCATTGCCGTTGACCATGGCTGCATCGTTACCAATGCGCTTCTTTATCTGAAAAACCAGCTGGAAGGGAAGTAATACAGATTGAAAACAAATTTAATGCATGAGATACCGGAACGTTTCTGGAGCCTGTTCCGTTCCGTCAACCGCGCCACCTACATAGAAGCACTTTTAAAGATCAATGAGGAATATGAATACAGCAATTACTTTCTCAGCCGAGAAATGTGCATCCAGCTTTTAAGCAGTTACTTTGCCCAGAAGCGGTATGTGATCTGGCAGGATGAACTGGAGGAAGAGGAGGACCAGTTAGAACCTCCGGCAACCCGTGTGTTAAACTGGCTGTTAAAAACAGGGTGGCTGCGGAAAGTAGATGATTATTCTACTATGACTGTGAACATTGTCATTCCGGACTACGCGGCTGTGATGATCGAGGCCTTTCACCGTCTTTCCAATGAACAGGAAGATGAGACCCAGATCTATATCCAGAACGTATATGCCATCCTGTTTTCCCTGAAAAATGACAGCCGCGCCGGGATCGGCCTTTTGGATACAGCGATCATCAATACGCGGAAATTAAACAAATCCCTTCAGGATCTGCTCCACAATATGGATACCTTTTTTGGAAGCCTTCTGGAGCAGAAGGATTATTCCCAGCTTTTAAAAGACCATTTAGAGGGATATGTACAGGAAGTAGTGAATAAAAAGTACCACATCTTAAAGACTTCTGACAATTTTTATCTTTATAAGACGGATATTAAGACCTGGATCCGCTCCATGCGGGAAGATGAACAGTGGCAGAAACGTATGGCAGAGGGAATGGCCCCTTCTATGATCCTTCAAAAACTGGATCAGTTAGAACGGGGCTTTGATGACATTGAGCACAGGATCACCAACATTGACAGGGAACATTCCCGTTATGTAAAAGCTACGGTAACAAGACTGGGCTATTTATTAAATCAGGAAGACGATATGAAAGGGCTGGTGATCCAGCTCTTAAACCGTCTGTCCGCCAATAACGGAGATGAGGATATGATCCAGGCGGTAGGCAGCCGTATGAACCTTTCCCAGACAGGCCTGTTGTCAGAAGAAGCTCTTTATAAGCAGCGCCGCCCAAGAACGGACTTTGCAAAACAGCTGCCGGATGAAAAGGAACTGCCGGAACTTTCGGAAGAAGAGATCTTAAATTACAACAAAGTAAAGAACCGTTACAGCAGGCGGGAGATTGAAGATTTCATCCAGGATCATATGGAAAATGGCACCATGAAAGTAGATCAGAATACCGTATCTTCGGACGAAGATTTTGAAAAACTGATCCTTGCCTATGACTATTCCACACGGACCAAAAGCCGTTATAAAGCAGTGGAAAGTGATGCAAAGCCCATAAAGAATGGTCCTTATACTTATCCTGAATTCCAATTTGTAAGGAGGAATACCCGTGAATGATACATCTGATCTGATCCCGGAGAATGAAACTAACTGGCAGAATGACTGGCAGATCCCCTATTTTGACAATCTGACAGAAGAACAGCAAAAGGAGATCACCGACTCCATCCGTCTGCTTTTGCGCCAGACTTTTGTATTGGAGCGCAAATACGATAAAAAGACAGAGCGGCTTCAGTATACGGCAGCTTACCGCACCATCAGTAAACATTTTCCTTTTATCTGCCATTATCTGGCTGTTGCCGGGATCGAGCTGACAGAAAACAGCCATTTAGGGATTATTTATGTACAGGGAGAGGATCTGCTTGGAGAAAAACTTCCAAAACTGGCCACTCTTTATCTTCTGGCATTAAAGCTGATCTATGACGAACAGATGGAAAATGTTTCCACCAGTGTAAATGTTTATACGACTCTGGGAGAAATCCAGGAGAAGTTAGGAGGTTACCGTCTGTTTAAACGTCAGCCTGCACCTACGGATATCCGGCGCACCATAGCATTGTTAAGAAAATATCAGATCATAGAGCCTTTGGAACTGTTAGATGATCTGAACAGCTCCAGTCCTTTTATGATTTATCCCTGTATTAATGTAGTCCTTTTAGGGGATGATGTACGGGCCCTTTTACAGGATTTTGATAATGGGGATACAGAGCGTATAGAGCCTGATCTGGCAGAGGAAGGAGGAAACGAAGATGGAACAGAAGAATAATTCTCCTTTTCTAGCATTTACCAGGATCTGTTTAAACAACTGGCATTATATTTCCAGAAAGATCCTTTCCCTGAATAAGGAGATCAATTTCTTTACCGGTCACTCAGGAAGCGGAAAGTCTACGGTTATTGACGCATTGCAGCTGGTCCTTTATGCCAATACAGACGGCCGCGGCTTCTTTAACAAGGCTGCTGCTGATGACTCGGACCGTAGCCTGATCGAATATCTGCGCGGTATGGTAAATATCGGGGAAAATAATGAATTTTCCTATCTGCGCAACCAGAATTTCAGTTCTACCATTGTACTGGAAATGCAGCAGACCTGCACAGAAGAATATCAGTGTATCGGTGTTGTCTTTGATGTAAACACAGCTTCCAATGAAGTTTCCAGACGTTTCTTCTGGCACAAAGGTCCTTTATGGGAAAATGAATACAGGACACCTTCAAGGCCTATGTCCATCAGCGAAGTAGAACAGTATTTAAGGGAACATTACAGCAAGGAAGATTATTTTTCCACTTCCCATAATGAGAGATTTCGCAGGATCCTTTATGACAGCTATTTAGGAGGTCTTGACAGCGAAAAGTTCCCATTGCTTTTTAAGCGGGCCATTCCTTTCCGTATGAACATCCGCCTGGAAGATTTTGTAAAGGAATATATCTGTACGGAACAGAACATCCATATTGAGGACATGCAGGAAAGTGTTATGCAGTATGGACGGATGCAGCGAAAGATCGATGATACCTGTCAGGAGATCGATAAGCTGACTGCGATCCATGATGCATATGGGGAATATCGCCTGATCCATGACAAGTTAGAGAAATATCACTGGTTTGTAAAGAAACTGGATCTTCTGGATACCAGGTCCAAGATCCGTATGCTCCACGAAAAGACAGAACACGGCAAAGAAGATCTGCTCCAGTTAGATGAGGCCAAAAAGTCAGTGGAACAGCAGATCGGGGAGCTGACTGCAAATAGTGATGAACTTCTTAAAAGGATCGCTTCTACCGGATATGAGGAATTAAAGCAGCAGCTTACCTCTTTAAATGCCCTTTGCGAGCAGTTAGGCCACAGTGAAGCCAAGTGGCAGAAGACGCTGCTGGCTTTAAAGAAGTGGGAAGAGGAAGAGATCGTTTCTAATCAGACATTATGGGATCTGGAAGAATTTGAAACACGGACGATTACCAGACCGGTTTTGGAACGTTTAAAAGCTTCCCTGGCATCCATGGCTGCTGATACGGAAAAACTGCGTCAGGAGACAGTAAGCCAGATCAATGAATTAAAGAAGTCTGAGAAGCTGAAAAAATTGGAACTGGAACAGTTAAAGGCAGGTAATAAAGCCTATCCTTCTTATCTGGAAGAGGCAAGGTCTTATCTGCAAAGACGTCTTTTAGAGGAAACAGGCAAAGGCGTAGATGTGTATATCCTGGCAGACCTTCTGGAAGTGAAAAACGACCAGTGGCGCAATGCCATTGAAGGTTATCTTGGGGGAAATAAGTTAAACCTGGTGGTTGCTCCCAAATACGCGAAAACAGCCCTTTCTATTTACAGGGAACTGGATAAGAAGAAATTCTGGAATATCGCTGTGCTGGATACGGAGAAAGCAGCCGGATATGACAATGATGCCTTAAAGGGATCCCTGGCAGAGGAAGTAAGTGTACGGGAGACTTATTTAAAGCCTTATATGAACCTGCTTCTTGGCAAGGTGATCAAATGTAATACCATTGAGGAATTACAGGCCAATGCCATTGGTATTACCCCGGACTGTCTTTTATATCATACTTTCCGTCTCCAGTATATCAATCCGGAAAATTATACCCGTCTTGCCTATATTGGAAAAGACAGTATGCGCAAGAGGGTCCGTCTTCTTGAAAAGGAACTGGAGGAGGTTTCAGAAAAGAGAAATCCGTTAGAGGAAACGTTAAAGGACTGCAAGCGGATCCTTGCTTTGGAAACCTTAAAAGAGGATACAGAGGAGTATTTCCAGTGGTTAAAGGATATAGACACCCGCAAAGAACAGTTAAAGGAAAAGCAAAAACTGTCTGAACGGCTGGAAAAGCTTCGCCAGAAGGATGTAAAGCAGTTAGAAGCCGACCGTCAGGCTGTTTTAGAACTGAGTGACGGAAAGAAACGGGAGAGAGATCTGTTACAGGAGCAGATCCTAAACAAGAAAAATGAACTGGAACGTTTCTCCCAGACTATCTTAAAGCTGGAAACAGAGGCTGCAGGTCAGGGGAAGGAAGTACCTGTAAACGAGGAACATGAACGGGAACTGAATGCTTATCTGGCAGATAAGGATCATCCACGCTTTGACCAGGAAAAAGAGGCTTATGCGTCCAAGTGCCAGATCTTAGAGCAGAAGGCAGTTCAGGCGAAGGAACATGTAATGGGCCTTAGAAGTGAATACATCCGCCGGTATCCGGGAAGGAATGTTCCTGTAAGCAGCAATGACAATGCAGCGTATGACAAGATCTTAAACCGGCTTTCCTGTGATGACCTGGAAGTTTACAGGGAACAGGCAGGTAAGCAGGCAAAAGCGGCAGTGGAGCATTTTAAGGACGATTTTATGTACAAGATCCGCAGTGCCATCAAGGACGCTCTTTTGCGCAAGGATGAGTTAAACCGGATCATCAGCCGTCTGGACTTTGGAAAGGATAAATACCAGTTTGTGATCGGTCGGTGTAAAGGGGCAGACGGACGGTTTTATGATATGTTCATGGATGAGTCATTGGAGATCAATCCCGCCAGTTTAAAGACCGGGGTGGAAAACCAGATGGATCTTTTCTCTATGGAACATGAAAACCGGTATGGGGATCTGATCAACGAACTGATCAGCATTTTCATCCCGCCGGAAAATGCTACAGCAGCCCAGTTAGAAGAAGCACGGAAAAATATGGAAAAATATGCAGACTACCGCACCTATCTTTCTTTTGACATGCAGCAGCTGATCAAAAATGAGGATGAGGTGATCCGGATCGGCTTAAGCCGTATGATCCGCAAAAATTCCGGCGGTGAGGGACAGAACCCGTTATATGTGGCGCTCCTTGCAAGTTTTGCACAGGCCTATCATATTAACCTGTCATCAGCTGTAAGGCAGAGGCCGTCCATCCGCCTGGTTATTTTAGACGAGGCATTTTCCAAGATGGATGCGGAAAAGGTTGCAAGCTGTATTGAGCTGATCCGTGGACTGGGCTTTCAGGCCATTATCAGCGCTACCAATGACAAGATTCAGAATTATGTGGAGAATGTAGATAAAACCTTTGTATTTGCAAATCCAAGTAAAAAATCTATTTCCATCCAGGCGTTTGAAAAGGACCGCATGAAAGATCTGGCGTCAGAAATGGATGAAGAGGCATAAAAGGAGAGATACTTATGGAACAGATGAAGATCCAGCCAGAAGACTGGAAAGAGGACTACAAAGAATTTGACGAGGCTACAGAAAAGTTTTACAAAGGGGAAATGGATGCCAAAACCTACAAGGGGATTTCCGGCGGTTTTGGAAGCTATGCGCAGCGTGGCGGAAATGCAAGTATGCTGCGTCTTCGTATGTCCGGCGGTGTAATGGACCTGGCAAAGCTTAAGTTTATTGCAGATGCCATTGAAACCTATCATATTAAGAGAGTGCATTTAACGACCTGCCAGACCTTACAGTTTCATGATCTGGATGAGGCGACTGTAAAGACTCTTGCTGTGGAAGCTTTAAAATGCGGCATTGTTACCAGAGGCGGTGGCGGAGATTTCCCGAGAAATGTGACGGTTTCTCCGTTGTCAGGCATTGAAAAAGGGGAATATTTTAATGTGCTTCCATGGGCTCTGGCTGCAGCAGATTACCTGATGACTTATATTAAAGGACCGAAGCTTCCAAGAAAGTTAAAAGTAGGTTTTTCTAATACGCCTGCTAACCTGACCCACGCAACTTTCCGTGATCTGGGCTTTGCTGCAAGAGAAGACGGTACTTTTGATGTTTACAGTGCAGGTGGTCTTGGAAATAATCCTGCTTTTGGTGTAAAGGTAGCTGAAAAAGTGGAAAAGGACCAGATCCTTTATTACATTGAAGCTATGCACCAGATGTTTTTAGCCTACGGCAATTATGAGAACCGTGCAAAGGCAAGAAGCCGGTATATGCAGCAGACTTTAGGCGGTGCTGAAAAATATAAAGAGGCATTTTGGGAGAAGTTAAAAGAAGTGCGGGAAATGGGAAAGAACCTGACTTTAACGCTTCCTGAGGCTGAAGTGGGCTGTGAGGCAGAGGCTGGCTGTGATGCTTCAACGGCTGTATTTACAAATTCTGGAAGAAACCGGGTATATACCCAGAAACAGCCAGGGCTTTACAGTGTACACTGCCATCCGGTAGGCGGAACACCAGATCCATCTTTATTTGTAAACTTATACAAGGCTATCTGTGAGATCCCAGGTGCAGAACTTCGTCTCTGTCCGGATGAGTCCTTCTATGTGATCAACTGCCGGGAAGAAGACTTAGAAGCTGTTTTACATGTAACAGAAGACAGTGCGAAGACAATTTTTGAGGAGTCAGTAGCCTGTATCGGTGCCCATGTATGCCAGCAGGGTATCCGTGACTCCCAGGGACTTTTACAGAAATTAGTAGGAATGGAAAGAAACGAGCAGTTTGCTGACGGTATCCTGCCAAAGATCCATATTTCCGGCTGCCCGTCTTCCTGCGGTACCCACCAGATCGGTGTGATCGGCTTCAGAGGCGGTGCAAAGACCATTGATAAAGTATTAAAACCTGCTTTTAACCTTTATATCAACGGCAGCGATATCCAGGGCCAGGAGCGCATGGGAGAAGAAGTGGGAACTTTATTGGAAGAGCAGATCCCGGATTTCTTATGTGCCTTAGGACATGCTGTAAGCGACAGCGGAATGGATTTTGACACATGGTTTGCAAAAAATCCGGAAGGCATCAAGGCCATTGCAGCTTCTTTCCTGGTATAAAAGGCTTTTCATTTAAGCCGGGCTGTTGTATAATCTTCATATCATGCCCGATTTTAGGAGGAAACAATGGGATTATTTTCAAATAAAAAAACACAGGCAGATGGATTTTCATTTGCTGTAGACGAAGTTTATGCATTAAAAGAAGGAAAAAGCGTAGTTGTCACAGGTAAGATGACAGAAGGAAAGGTGACTCCCGGTACTGCAGCCATCTGCTTGGACAGCGAAGGAAAGCCTGCTTTCCACTGCGTGATCAAGGGAATCGAACAGGGAACCCAGTTAATGAAAATGGCTTCTGCTGATATGAAGGGAACTTATGGCCCTCATTACGGCTTTAAATTAGACGGTGCTGTAAAAGAGGACGTTCCGAAGGGAGCTGTGTTAGTACCTGTTACAGATGAGCTGTTAGAGGTTGTCAGTGAGACAGAAGAGCCTGCTTTTAAGGCAACACCTGCACCAAAGGTGATCGATTTTAACAGGATCTCCGGCCTTACCATGGAGGATCTTCAGGGCGTACCAGAGGAAAATGAAAATGACCTGGAGGCTGTAAAAAAAGCAGGAGAGAGAGATGAAAACCTGGCTGCCCTTCTGCCAAAAAAGAGAGAGGATGAACTTTCTGCCCTGGTTGCAGGAGAAGGAACTCTTTCTGAGGCATTATTGGTTCCGCTTTCTGTAAAAGAATGCATCTTCATGATCTGCCGTTTACAGCAGATGAATGAGCAGGCAGAAATGCCGGATTACAATGAAAAAGGACAGCTGCTTTATGATGCGGTTGTTGAGAAGTTAAAGATGTCTTCTTCTCTTTATATTCTCTTAGATAAGGGTACCGGACTTCCTTATATCATTGAAGGAACCGTTGATGTTTACTCTGAGGAGATCCTGGCAAAGCATGCCCTTCATTTCTATGAGAACCAGTACCACAAGTCCCTGATCTTAAAAGAAGTTCCAAAGAAGAATTCCGGACTTCCAGGACGGATCAGCCTGTTTGCATGGCTTTACTACCTTGGAATGGAAAAACTTCTTATTAATAACGGCTCCTATCAGCTGTTGATGAACCGTTCTGACTTCTTAGAGGATCCATCTGAGGAAAAAGGAGCAGAGCTTCCGGTTCCTGTATCCAATCCGGCTCTGCGCTTTGAAATGGCAGACCTGTTAGGAGAAGTAAGATGGCCTGTATCTTATCCGGAACGGGAGGAGAAGATCGCTGCAAAGAAGAACGCTGTATTAAATGAACTGGTAAAGAGCAAATTACTGGTTCCTGTTAAATACAACGGTGACTTAAATGTTGGACAGAACAGCTTAAGTGCAGAGCAGGGACAGGGACTGATCCTTCCAAGAATTACAAACAAGCAGAAAAAAGCCTTCCTTCCGCTGTTTACTGACTGGATGGAATTTGAAAAGGCTTATAAGCGCAATGACTGGGGCTGTGTTGTATTTTCCATGGCTGATGCCATCCGCGCAACCGGTGGTGATAACATCGTTATCAACCCTCTGGCTGAAAATCTGGTCCTTGACAGAGAAGATATAAAAGAGATCATTAATATTTATAAAAACGTCAAGTAAAAATACTTGACATTCTTTCTGCCATCGTGTATGATAGCACAGGTGGTTGAAATGGAAAAGATCGTTGAACAGGGTCTGTTGTACGATTTCTATGGTGAACTGCTGACGGAACATCAGCGCCGTATCTATGAAGACATGGTGTTAAATGATCTTTCTCCCAGCGAGATCGCAAAGGAGCAGGGGATCAGCCGTCAGAGCGTTCACGATCTGAAAAAGCGGTGTGACAAGATACTGGAAGAATATGAAACAAAACTGCAGCTGGTAGCCAAGTTCATGAAGATCCGGGAGATGATCCGGGAGTTAGATGATCTGGCAGATACCTGTGCAAAAACCAGAGATATGGCTCTGATCGACCAGATCCGGAAATTATCCGGTGAGATTACAGCCACACTTTAGGAGGTTATGAATGGCTTTTGAAAGCTTATCCGACAAATTGCAGAATATTTTCAAAAACCTGCGGGGCAAAGGCCGACTTTCTGAAGCAGATGTAAAAGCTGCCTTAAAGGAAGTTAAAATGGCACTCCTGGAAGCAGATGTAAGCTTCAAAGTAGTGAAGCAGTTCATCAGTTCCATTCAGGAAAGAGCCGTAGGGGAAGAGGTATTCGGAAGCCTGACACCAGGACAGACGGTTATCAAGATCGTAACCGAAGAACTGGTAAAGCTGATGGGCTCTGAAACCACAGAAATAGCCTTAAAACCGGGAAATGAGATCACAGTCATTATGATGGCAGGTCTTCAGGGTGCCGGTAAAACCACAACTACAGCAAAGATCGCTGCTAAGTTAAAAGCAAAAGGAAAGAAACCTCTTTTAGTTGCCTGTGACGTATATCGTCCGGCTGCGATCAAACAGCTGCAGATCAATGGTGAAAAGGTAGATGTTCCTGTATTTTCCATGGGCGATAAGATCAGCCCGGTGGACATTGCAAAAGCCGCTGTAGAACATGCTTCTAAAAATGGCTTCAATGTAGTGATCCTGGATACAGCCGGTCGTCTTCATATTGACGAAGGCATGATGGAAGAGCTGGAGCAGATCAAGGAAACGGTAAATGTATATCAGACCATTCTGGTAGTTGATGCCATGACTGGTCAGGATGCAGTCAATGTTTCCGGAACATTTAACGATAAGATCGGTATTGACGGTGTTATTCTTACGAAGTTGGATGGCGATACCAGAGGCGGTGCAGCCCTCTCCATTCGTTCAGTCACCGGAAAACCTATTTTATACATTGGTATGGGTGAGAAGCTCTCTGATCTGGAGCAGTTTTATCCGGACCGCATGGCTTCAAGAATTCTTGGAATGGGCGATATCCAGTCTCTGATCGAGAAGGCTGCTGCCCAGGTAGATGAAGAACAGGCCAAAGAGTTATCCCAGAAGCTGCGCAAGGCGGAATTCGATTACAACGATTTCCTTTCCCAGATGCAGCAGATCAAGAAAATGGGTGGTATGGGAAGTATCCTTTCCATGATGCCTGGTGTGGGAAGCCAGTTAGCTGGTGTAGATATGGATGAAGGCGAGCGTTCCATGCACCGTGTAGAGTCTATTATCCTTTCCATGACAAAAGAAGAGCGGGCCAATCCGGGACTTATGAATCCTTCCCGCAAGCAGCGTATTGCAAAAGGCGCTGGTGTGGACATTGGCGAAGTAAACCGTCTGGTAAAACAGTTTGACCAGATGAAGAAAATGATGAAACAGATGCCGGGCCTTATGGGCGGCGGCAAGCGCAAAGGCATGAAAGGCCTGGGCGGTTTAGGCGGCCTTATGGGCGGCAAGATGAAGCTTCCATTTTAAGCTTCTGGCAAACATTGATAGTCAGACAGGTGCTCCTGTATGTCTAATATAAAAAACGAAAACAAATAGAAAAGATTATTTTACGGAGGTATGTAACAATGGCAGTAAAGATGAGATTAAGAAGAATGGGACAGAAGAAGGCTCCTTTTTATAGAATCGTAGTTTCAGATTCCAGATCCCCAAGAGACGGAAGATTTATCGAAGAAGTTGGATACTATGATTCCACCAAGGATCCTAGCGTAATCAAGTTTGACGAAGAAGCTACCAAGAAGTGGTTAGCTAACGGCGCTCAGCCAACCGAAACTGTAGGAAAGCTGTTAAAGATCGCTGGCATCCAGTAATCTTTAATCAAAAGAGGTGGAGAGATGAAGGAATTAGTCGAAGTGATTGCGAAAGCATTAGTCGATAACCCTGAAGAGGTAGTAGTCAGTGAATCACTAAAGGGTGACGACACACTGATCGAACTTAAGGTAGCTCCTGTCGATATGGGCAAGGTCATTGGCAAGCAAGGCAGGATCGCAAAAGCAATCCGTTCCGTAGTCAAGGCCGCTGCCTCTAAGGAAGATAAGAAAGTAATCGTAGAAATTCAGTAAAAAGAGGAGGGTTGTCGCAGAATAGGCTTAGCCATTTTGCGGCAGCCTTTTTTTCATAGTTTTCATATGTTCATAGAAAGGAATTTTATTTATGGAAAACATGCTGCGTGTAGGTGTGATCACCTCTACCCACGGTGTAAGAGGCGAAGTAAAGGTTTTTCCTACCACGGACGATGCAAAGCGCTTTAAAAAGCTGAAGACAGTGATCCTGGACACAGGAAAGGGACAGACTACGTTAGAGATCGAACAGGTAAAATTCTTCAAAAATATGGTCATCCTGAAATTTAAAGGATATGACAATATCAATGACGTAGAGACCTGGCGACAGAAAGATCTTCTGATCACCAGAGAACAGGCTGTTACCTTACAGCCGGATGAGTACTTTATCACAGACCTGATCGGCCTTCTGGTAAAGGATGATACAGGAGCAGAAGTAGGAACTGTAAAAGATGTACTGGAAACAGGCGCCAATGACGTATATGTAGTGGCTCTGCCAAATGGCAAGGAGCTTCTTTTGCCTGCGATCAAAGACTGTATTTTAAATGTGGATATAGAAGCTGGTGAAATGACCGTACATATACTGGATGGTCTGATGGATCTGTAGCAGAAAGATCTGTAATGGAAAGATCCAGGGAAAATATTCCACAGAAAGGATGGAAATCATGCCTACCATCTCTGTTTTAGATGAGACTACGATCAACAAGATCGCTGCCGGGGAAGTGATCGAACGCCCGGCTTCTGTTGTAAAAGAGCTTCTGGAAAATGCCATTGATGCCCAGGCAACAGCTGTAACCGTGGAGATCCGTGACGGCGGGTGCAGCCTGATCCGTATTACAGACAATGGCTGTGGTATTCCAAAAGATCAGGTTGCCACTGCGTTTTTAAGGCATGCAACCAGCAAGATCCATACAGTAGATGACCTGATGACCATTGGATCTTTAGGCTTTCGCGGAGAGGCTCTTGCAAGTATTGCAGCTGTATCCCAGGTGGAACTGATCTCAAAAACAGCCCAGACCCTTACAGGTACCAGATATCAGATCGAAGGTGGAAGAGAAAAGAGCCTGGAAGAGATCGGAGCTCCGGAAGGAACGACCATCATTGCAAGAAATCTGTTTTTTAATACACCAGCCAGAAAGAAGTTTTTAAAGACACCTGTTACAGAAGGAACTCATGTGGCATCGGTTGTGGAAAAGATTGCCTTATCTCATCCGGATATCTCCATCCGTTTTATCCAGAACAACCAGAACAAGCTGTATACGTCCGGAAATAATAACCTGAAAGATCTGATCTATACAGTATTTGGCCGTGAGATCACAGCCAATCTGTTAGAGGTTTCCGCCAGCTGCCCGGGTGTTACGATCACCGGATATATTGGAAAGCCGGTAATTGCCCGTTCTAACCGAAATTATGAAAATTATTTTGTCAATGGCCGGTATGTGCGCAGCAATATCCTTTCAAAAGCCATTGAAGAGGCCTACAAGCCATTTATGATGCAGCACAAATATCCTTTTACCATGTTGCATTTCCAGATCGATCCCCAGACACTGGATGTAAATGTACATCCTACGAAAATGGAACTTCGTTTCAGCGATGGGGAGTTTATTTACAACCAGGCTATGAATGCAGTGGCGAATGCCTTAGCTCATAAGGAACTGATCCCGGATGTGAACTTAAACGAAAAAGAAGAGCGGGATGTTAAGCGCTTTGAGGAGAAAAAAGCTCCAAGGCCGGAGCCTTTTGAGACAAAGAGAAAGGATGTTTTGGAGCATCAGGGAGAGCGCCCTGGTGAAAAAAGTGCGGCAGCTTTAAATACTGTCAGCTACCGCCAGATCGCACCGCCTAAACCGTCTTTGGTAAAAGAACCGGATATTTCGGATATGATGCCAGACTGGTTAAAGGAGAGGAAAAAAGCAGAAGAAGAGAACCGGAAGGCTTTTTTGCAGCCTGCAAACGGCAGCAAGATCCCGGTTTCTGCATCTGAAACAGAGAAAGAAAAAGATAGCAATACTGTCCCTGACAGTTCAAAACCGGTTTCTGATACCAGACCAGTTACAGCTCCCAAGCAGCTGGACTTTTTCGGAGAAAAACTCTTGGATCCGGCGTCCCGTCTGAAACACAAGCTGATCGGTCAATTATTTGACACTTACTGGCTGATCGAATACAACGATCATTTATATATCATCGACCAGCATGCGGCCCATGAAAAAGTTCTCTATGAAAAGACAGTAAAAAGCTTAAAAGACAGGGACTACAGCTCCCAGATGGTGGAGCCGCCGATCATCCTGACTTTAAATCCAAATGAGGAATTTCTTTTAAATAAGTATATGGAATATTTTACAAGGATCGGTTTTGAGATCGAGCCATTTGGCGGTCGTGAATTTGCAGTCCGTGCAGTACCTGCCAACCTGTTTTCCATTGCAAAGAAAGAACTTCTTCTGGAAATGATCGATGGTCTTTCCGATGAGATCGCAGCCCGCAACCCGGACAGTATTTATGAAAAGATTGCTTCCATGTCCTGCAAAGCAGCTGTAAAAGGCGGCAACCACTTATCCGCCATGGAAGCAAATGAACTGATCGATCAGCTGTTAAAGCTGGACAATCCCTATGCCTGCCCTCATGGACGCCCCACCATCATCTCCATGAGCCGTTACGAACTGGAAAAGAAATTTAAGCGCATTGTATAAAGGAGAGACCATGACATCAGTAAAACAGCCTCTTATCATCCTTACAGGACCTACGGCTGTAGGAAAAACCGCTCTTTCGATTGAACTTGCAAAAGCAGTAGGAGGAGAGATCATCAGCGCAGACTCCATGCAGGTATATCGCCATATGGATATTGGTTCTGCAAAGGTAACGAAAGAAGAAATGGAGGGAATTCCTCATTATCTCATCGACGTTTTAGATCCTCAGGACGATTTTAATGTAGTAACATTCCAGACAATGGCCAAACAGGCAATGAATGAGATTTATTCTCACAACAAAGTCCCGATCATTACCGGAGGCACAGGATTTTATATCCAGGCTCTGCTTTATGATATTGATTTTAAAGAAAATGATGAGAAAAATCCTGTTCGTGAAGAGTTAGAACAGCTGGCAGAAAAACTGGGTGAGAATGCGCCTCAGGTCCTTCATCAAAAACTGCAGGAAGTGGATCCGGAAGCTGCTGCACAGATCCATGCAAACAATATAAAGCGTGTGATCCGTGCAATTGAATATTTCAAACAGACAGGAGAAAAAATCTCACAGCACAACGAAGAAATGCACCAGAAAGACTCTCCCTATAATTTCTTATACTATGTTCTCACCAGGGACCGCAAAGTTTTATACGAGCGCATTGACCGGCGTGTGGATATTATGATGGAAAACGGTCTGGTAGATGAAGTAAAGAAATTAAAAGATATGGGCTGTCACAGGGGACAGACTTCCATGCAGGGGCTTGGATATAAGGAGATCCTTGATTATCTGGATGGTGGCTGCACGTTAGAAGAAGCCGTATATATCCTGAAACGGGATACCAGACATTTTGCCAAGCGGCAGCTTACATGGTTTCGCAGGGAAAAGGATGTGCGCTGGCTGGACTTAGACCAGTATCAGGGAAATGCAGACCTTATCCTTGCAGATATATTAAAGGATTGCGAACAGGCAGAAATCGTGCTAAAATAGCAAACCGAAAAAAGAGCAATTTAATAAAGATAGGAGTTATCACATAATGGAACAGAATGTTTTAGACGGTATGTATGAACAGCTGGGTATCAGCAAAGAAGTTCTTGATTATGCCGCAGATATAGAAAAAAGTCTGAAGGAGCGTTTTGAGCGGATCGACCAGACTGCAGAATACAACCAGTTAAAGGTCTTAAAAGGAATGCAGGATAATAAAGTCAGCGATATCCATTTCGCTGCAACCACCGGTTATGGTTACAATGACCTTGGCCGTGATACATTAGAGGATGTTTATGCCAGTGTTTTCCATGCTGAAAGCGCCCTGGTACGTCCTCAGCTGATCTCCGGAACCCATGCCCTTCACATTGCATTATCCGGAAACTTACGTCCGGGAGATGAACTGCTTTCCCCTGTTGGCAAGCCATATGATACTTTGGAAGAAGTCATCGGTATCCGCGACTCCGTAGGTTCTTTAAAAGAATACGGCGTAAGCTACCGCCAGGTAGATCTTCTGCCGGATGGCACCTTTGATTATGAAAATATCGCAAAAGCCATTAATGAAAAGACAAAATTAGTGACCATCCAGCGTTCCAAAGGTTATGATCCTCGTCCTACTTTTTCTGTAAAACAGATCGGCGAGCTGATCGCTTTTGTAAAGAAGATCAAACCGGAAGTTATCTGTATGGTAGATAACTGCTATGGTGAATTTGTAGAGACCATTGAACCTACCGATGTTGGAGCTGATATGATCGTAGGTTCCCTGATCAAAAACCCGGGAGGCGGCCTTGCTCCTATCGGCGGTTATATTGCAGGAAAGAAAGAGTGCGTAGACCGTGCATCTTACCGTTTAAGCGCTCCAGGCCTTGGAAAAGAAGTAGGCGCAAGCCTTGGTTTAAACCAGCAGCTGTATCAGGGATTTTTCTTATCCCCGACTGTAGTTGCAGGTGCCTTAAAAGGTGCGATCTTTGCAGCTAATGTATACGAAAGACTGGGATACGGCGTTGTTCCAAATGGCAGTGAATCCCGTCACGATATTATCCAGGCGATCACCTTCGGTTCTGCCCAGGGTGTGATCTCTTTCTGCAAAGGAATTCAGGCAGCTGCTCCTGTAGACAGCTTTGTAACACCAGAGCCATGGGATATGCCAGGTTATGACAGTCAGGTCATTATGGCAGCTGGCGCATTTGTACAGGGCTCTTCTATTGAGCTTTCCGCAGATGGACCTGTGAAAGAGCCATATGCCGTATATTTCCAGGGAGGACTTACCTGGGAGCATGCAAAACTAGGTGTTATGATGTCCTTGCAGAAACTTGTGGAGCAGGATTTGGTAAAATTACAGTGAAATCATGAAAAACATGAATTTTCGTGCAACGCCAGGCGTGTAACAGGGAGGCGCTGAACCGTTACCATAAGTTCTTTAAAACAGATGTAAAAAACGGGAGTTTATATGGAGAAAAAACGTGTTATCGTTACAGGCGGCGGGGCGTCCGGGCTGATGGCGGCCATTGCAGCTGCAGAAAACGGGGCCGCTGTAACCATATTGGAACAAAATGAAAAACCAGGCAAAAAGATCTGCGCTACAGGAAACGGCAAATGTAATTTTACCAATATCCAGGTGCCGTCTGATGCATATCGAAGCGAAAATCCAGGCTTTGAACAGGCAGTTCTGAATCAGTTTCCGGTAGAAGACACGGTGAAATTTTTTACCCGGCTTGGAATTTATCCTGTGAATAAAAACGGCGGCTATCTCTATCCGCATAGCGGACAGGCAGCAAGCGTTGCTGAGGTATTGTGTATGGAAGCACGGAATCTTGGGGTAAAGATCAAGACCAACCAAAAAGTACAACGTGTTTTTAAGGAACAGGATATCTGGAAGGTTCAGGTAGAAGGCTGGATATACGAGGGTGAAGCAGTTATTCTTTCCAATGGTTCCAAAGCTTCTGCAATTTCCGGTTCCGATGGCAGCGGTTATGAGCTTGCCGCAGCACTGGGACACAGGCTCATAGAGCCTCTCCCGGCTTTAACTGCCCTGAAATGCAGGAATACAGGCTTTTCCGGCTGGGCAGGTGTCCGCACAGAAGGCAGAATTACGCTGCTTGTGGATGGGAAAAAAGTCACAGAGGAAACAGGAGAACTACAGCTTACTGATTATGGCGTATCTGGAATTCCGGTGTTTCAGGTCAGCCGATACGGAATCCGTGCACTGA
>OKSF01000114.1_pt1 | contig 71564 bp, 57 predicted proteins | sample 1606061 | NCBI WGS metagenome assembly OKSF01 (sample SAMEA3541567, study PRJEB24748) | human gut metagenome | biome: human gut; feature: human-associated habitat; material: faeces | place: China | collected 2012
AGTGCATCCTTGGTAAGGATGAGGTCACCAGTTCAAATCTGGTTAGCAGCTCCATGAAGAACCGCTTATAAGCGGTTCTTTTTTTATGAAAAATTCTGCAAAATAAGGGAGAAAAACAGGTATGAAGCTGCGAAACTCTTTGCTTCTGCTGCTGACGGCCACGATTTGGGGTGTGGCCTTTGTGGCGCAGAGCGTCGGCATGCAGTATGTCGGACCGATGACCTACGTCTGCTCGAGAAGCATCATCGGCGGCGTGGTGCTGCTGCCGGTCATTGCGGTGCTGAATAGAAACAGCTCGATTCACAGCGGTGAAACGCCGCAGGAGCGCCGGAAAGGTCGGAAAATCTTACTGATCGGCGGTGCATGCTGCGGCTTGATCCTGAGCATTGCCAGCACCACCCAGCAGATTGCGCTGCTGTATATTCCGGTCGGCAAGGCCGGATTCCTGACTGCGTGCTACATTCTGATCGTGCCGCTGCTCGGCCTGCTGTTTGGCCGCAAGTGCGGACTCAAGCACTGGTGCGGTGTCGCGCTGGCGCTGCTCGGCCTGTATTTTCTGTGCATGGCGGGCGGCAGCTTCGGTTTTGCCAAGGGCGATTTGATCGGTCTGTCGTGTGCGCTGCTGTTCTCCATCCATATCACAGTCATCGACCATTTTTCACCGATGGTGGACGGCGTGAAGATGTCCTGCATCCAGTTTTTCTTCTGTGCGATCTTATCGGGCATCGGTATGCTGATCTTCGAGCAGCCGAGCTTCGCGAACATCCTCGCGGCATGGAAGCCCATCCTGTATGCAGGCGCGATGTCGTCCGGCGTGGGGTATACCCTGCAGATTGTCGGTCAGAAGGGCATGAACCCGGCGGTAGCATCGCTTATCATGAGTCTGGAGTCGGTTATCTCGGTTATCGCAGGCTGGCTTATTCTCGGTCAGGCACTGTCCGGCCGAGAGATTTTCGGCTGTGTGCTGATGTTTGGCGCTATCGTGCTGGCACAGCTGCCGGAACGGAAAAAACAGAGCGTATAATGCAAAAGACAGACGGAGAGACGGTTATTTACCGTCTCTTTTTTGCGTTTTGTGCTCGCCAATCATCGTATAGAGCGCCTCCAGCGCATCCGAAAGCGTGCCGACCTCATCAATCAGTCCGAGTGTGGCGGCCTGATTGCCGGAGATCACGGTGCCGACATCGGCGGTCAGCTGACCGGTTTCGCGCATAAGCTGCTGCAGACGCTCGGCGGTGATATGTGAGTGCGAGGTGATGAAATCCACAATGCGCTCCTGAATTTTTGCCAGATACTCGAACGCCTGTGGCACAGCAATGATCGTGCCGTTCATCCGCACCGGATGAATGGTCATGGCGGCGGAAACGGCAATAAAGCTCTTTTTGGCGGCAACGGCCAGCGGTACGCCGATCGAATGCCCACCACCGAGCACGAGCGACACGGTCGGCTTTTTCATGCCCGCGATCAGCTCAGCGATGGCAAGTCCGGCTTCCACATCGCCGCCTACCGTGTTGAGCAGAACCAGCAGACCGTCGATCTCCTCCGCCTGTTCCACTGCCGCAATCTGCGGGATGAGGTGCTCGTACTTGGTGGTTTTGTTCTGTGCGGGCAGTTCCATGTGGCCCTCGATCTGGCCGACAATGGTGATGCAGTGTATCGTTCCGCGCGCTGTTTTTGCCGTAATCGAGCCGGTTTCCGCGATGGCATTCTGTTCCGGTGCGGCAATGGACGGGGTTTCTTCGGACATAGATGATCCCTCCTGAAGTGGTGAATTTGCCCTAATCACAAGTTTTCCACAAGGTGCGGTGGATTATGCAGCGGTGGTTTTTCCACAGCCGATATTACAATGCGTAGTCGAAAAACCGAGATATACGGCGGCTTGCGAGGGTGTATACAAAAAGTTATCCACTTTATGCACAAGGTTATCCCCAGATACCCTGTGGAAAGTCCTGTGGATAAAGTGGATTACCAGTTTTTGTGACAGGTTTTTACAGCGGTATCCTGCGGAGCGGTCGCCGCTCTCTGATTTGCGCCAGACTATCTAACAAGGAAAAGGTAGGCGTTCAAAAAGGAAGGGCACTCATTTAATCCGAGCACGGCGCGGAAACAAGGTTTAGCAGCCTACGGGCAAACCGCAGATGTCTCTTCCTTTTTGTCCCCGCCGCGGACACGGCAATTCCCTGCTGAATTTCAGCGAAAAACACCATGCCCGGACAGGGTGAACCGCCTGCACGGTTCAAGTGCCCCAGTTGATCAGCGCAAAATAATGGACAGCTGCCGCTGTTCGACAAACACCACTTGCCGTTCTACTCCAAATTTGCTACAATAGAGGTACATATATGTACAGCTCGGCTGTGCATATGCTGCAAAATGACAAAAATTATGGAGTTGATATCAATGAGCAATCCTATCGTTACGATTGAAATGGAAAATGGCGGCGTAATCCGCGCAGAGCTGTACCCGGAAGTTGCACCGAACACGGTTCGCAACTTTGTTTCTCTGGTGCAGAAGGGCTTTTATGACGGCACGATCTTCCATCGTGTCATCCCGGGCTTTATGATTCAGGGCGGTGACCCGGAAGGCACCGGCATGGGCGGCCCCGGTTATGAGATCCGCGGCGAGTTTACCGCAAACGGCTTCCAGAATGACCTGAACCACACCCGCGGTGTTCTGTCCATGGCGCGTACCGCTGCACCGGACTCCGCAGGCAGCCAGTTCTTTATCATGACCGAGGACGCACCGCATCTGGACGGTCAGTATGCTTCCTTCGGCATGGTTATCGACGGCATGGACATTGTCGACGCCATCGTCAACACCAAGCGTGACTGGCACGACCGTCCGCGCGAGGAGCAGAAGATGAAGTCCGTTACTGTGGATACGCAGGGCGTAGAGTACGAGGCTCCGGAGACCCTGTAACAGAGGGAGAGGATCGGTATTGTACTATACCAATAAGGAGACTTTTGTCCTGTCTGCGGACGGCTGCATGGATACCGAACGCGGCGGACTGGAATCCATTCTGGCCGGCAACGACGAGGGCGCCAAAGGCTGCTGTTTTTCGGTTGCCATGTCGGCGGATAGTATTGCTGTGCTTTCGTCGGACGGCTGTGTTGCCGCGCCCGACGGCACGAGGCTGCCCGTCCGCGATTACAGCTACGCGGAGCTGCATCAGGCGGCGCCGCAGCTGACGCCGGTTAGTCAGGCGATCGAGCTGGCACGCACCTGTCAGGGCAAGATTGCCATCACCGTGCACGATCAGACCATGCTGCGGCAGCTGCGTATGACGCTGCGGTATGCGGATTGTCTGGATGACACGATCATCATCGGTCTGGGGCTGGTGGAAGCGGCTCGTGTTGCGTCTGCCAATCCGGATTTACATATCATGGGTGAGCTGCCCAATCTGCCGAGCGAGGTTGACGCGCTGGTCAATGCCGCGCAGACAACCGGCCTGTTCGGTCTGCGGGCCGAGCCGAAGGATTTGTCCGAGCGGCTGGTTTCGGCGTGCCGACAGGCGGGGCTGTTCACCATGAGCCGGTGCACGGACGATCCCAATACGCTTGCGGAACTCATCCGCAAAGGCGTAAACTTTATCGAAACACGCCGGCCGGACATCACGGCGGCGCTGCTGCCTGCCGGCGAGGCTGAACCGCACGGTATTCCGCTGAGATACTGATGAAATCCCGTAAAAGGACGCACATAGTGCGTCCTTTTCAGCTTGTCGAAAAAGTCAGATTTCTATTTTGTGCTTCGTGCGACAGCGCACATCAAATAGAATTTGCTGTGCAAATTCTAAAAATCCGGGGACATGTGCCACGCAGCGCGACCGAGAAGCCGCGCAAGGATAGCGTTCGGATTTTTGACTTATAGAGCGAGAAAATTTCGGCCGACAAGAGGAACGGCCTACGGTCCGTTCCTCTTGTCGGCAAAGCTGTAGTTTCGCGACAGCCTGAGGGCGGACCTTTGGTCCGTCCTTTTTCTATCCCTTTCCGCTTGAAATCCTGCAAAATTTGCGTAAATTTCAGTACCACACACTGTCAGAATGTGCTATACTTAATATGTATAGGTGCCTGCACCTGTCAACCAATATTTGCATCATTTTAGGTAGGAGAGCTCCATGAGATCACTGCGAATTTTACCGGCGCTGCTGTTCCTTTTGCTGCTGGGCGGCTGTGTGTTTCCTTCGGGCGATGAGCTGCTGGCTGCGCCCAAACCATCCAGTAATTACCAAAGTCTGCAGACTGAGCTGGAAAAGCAGCTTGCACAGGGCGTATCTTACGCCTCGCCGAGCGAGGGCGAAAACCGTTCGTCTATTCAGCTTGCCGATCTGGACAACGACGGCGTAGAGGAGGCCATCACGTTTTTCCGCGGCGCCACCTCGGCGACGAGCAACAAATTTACGGTAGCTGTTTACCGCAAGCAGGATGACAGCTACGTCTGCACCGGCACGATCGACGGCCGCGGAACGGCATTGCGTTCGGTCGAATTTCCGGTACTTGAGCCGAGCGGCAAGCGCGGCATGGTCCTCACCTGGCGTCTGCCGGGCGACGGAACAGGTGCGCTTACCATGTGCGATTTTGACGAAAACTGCACGCCGGGTATCATTCTCGAAACCGAATATACCGCTATGGAGCTGACCGATCTGACCGACAACGGTGCAAAGGATCTGCTGCTGATCACGAGCGACACCTCCGGCAAGCGCGTGGCACGCCTGTACCAATATGACAGCGGCTCCATGCTGCCGGCCGGTGAGACGGCGACCAGTCAGGGGGCGGCTGCGGTTGAGCACATGCAGTCCGGCCGTGTGCAGGACAGCAAGACCGCTGTGTTTGCTGAGGAAAAGGTGGCGAATGGCGCCGGTCTGACGACGGATATTTTTGTCTACTCGAACGGCACGCTGCGCAATCTGGCACTGGACGGCGAGGACACCGCCAGCCACAGCACCTATCGTCCGGTGGCGGTCTACGCGAGCGACGTCAACGGCGACGGCATCACCGAGCTGCCGCGTGCAGTGCTGATGGCAAGCTATAAGGACACATCCTCGTCCGATGCGGTGTATATGCTCGACTGGTATGCCTACGGCATCGGCAAGGTTCCGACCAAGGTTGCAACCACTTATCAGAACATTTCGGACGCGTGGAGCCTGCTGATCGACCAGAAATGGCATGACCGCATTACCGCGATCAAGGCAAACGACGGCGGACTCAGCTATGTGGAATTTTTTGAGTACCGCAAGAACAAAATGTCCATCCCGCTGTTTAACATTTACTGCGCGACCGGCTCCAACCGTGAATACTACGCCGAGCGCACCGATCTGATTCAGCTGGGACAGACCACGCAGGCCATCTACTTCGCCAAGCTGACAAACGAAGGCGAGCAGAGCGAGTTGGCGCTGACCGGAGACGAGATCAAAGCCCGATTCTCGCTGGTCAACCAGGCGTGGAACAATTAAGAATCATCAAACGCCGCAGAAACGCGGCAGTTACCAATAAGCGCTAAAAGTACAGGAGGATATTACAATGAAGCGCAAAATTCTGGTTCTGGAAGATGAAGAAAATATCCGCTCCTTTCTGGTTCTCAACCTGAAACGCAGCGGTTACGAGGTAATAGAGGCCGAAACCGGCGAAATAGCACTGGAAAAGTACCATGAAAATCAGGATATCGCGGTTGCGGTGCTGGATGTTATGCTGCCCGGCATCGACGGCTACGAGGTCTGCCGCGCCATGCGCGGCGCGGGCTATCAGGCGGGCGTTATCATGCTGACCGCCCGCACGCAGGAAGCGGACAAGGTAACCGGCCTGATGAACGGTGCGGACGATTATGTCACCAAGCCGTTTTCGGTTATCGAGCTGGCAGCGCGTGTGGACGCGCTGTACCGCCGTGTGTCCGGTTCGCCGTTCTCCGAGGACGATGTGATCAAATCCGGTCCGTTCAAGCTGAATCTGCGTGCCCGCGAGGTGCTCAAGAACGGTGTGAAGATCGAGCTGACGCAGATCGAATACGGTCTGCTCAAGGCGTTTATGCAGAACATCGGCAAGGCGCTTTCGCGCGATGAGCTGCTCGAAATGGTCTGGGGACACCATTATGTGGGCGAGCTGAAGATTGTGGATGTGAATATCCGCCGTCTGCGGATTAAAATTGAGGATTCGCCGGCGGACCCGACCCATATTGTAACGGTTCGCGGCTACGGTTATATGTGGGAGGGCTGATATAGCCAATCGCCGCACCCGCGGCGAGGGCAAGAGGGCAGACACCTGCGGTTTCTACCCTCTTGACTCCCGTTTCCCTTTGTTTCATGGTCTGGCGCAGACCAGAGACCGGCGACCGCTCCGAAATAGGGGAATGGCAGAGGATTTTTTCTACCGTAGGGAAGCACGGTGTGCTCCCATGTCCTAACCGATACGCAGTGTCAGACAGTGTACTGCTACACAGATCGGAGGGTCTGCGCAGGCGCGACATGCCCGTGTCGCGCGAATCGTTCGTCTGGATATCATGGACGGCACCTGCGAGGATAAATGGTACCGAACGCCTAAATCGTAGGTGCTGGACGTTATAACGCGCCAAAGATTTGAGCGGCACTGTTATCCCCCAGGGGACCTTCTTTTGCCCTTCGGGCAATTCACCTTGTGCCGCTCTCTGCGTGGAGTAAACCGCATGTGTAGCAGTCAGAAAACAGCTTGAGCGGCTGAGGTTTCGTAATGGGCAGTCAACGGCCGCACCTACGGAAGATGAACGGTACGCCCGTTCCCCTATAGTCTCAGTTATGAATTATCGCCGTGCCCTCTAAGGGAAAGAGGAAGATTCACAAGAAGGAGGAAACCGCAGGTTGCTTCCTTCTTGTGCCCCGCCGGGTAGGCGAATTCCCGCGCGGCGTCAGCGCACATTCTGCCGCTTGGTAAGCGGCATTAGAAAGGTCATTTTCTATGACAAATCGCAAGCAAAAACGCAAACCGGAACCGTCTCCGAAGCCGGAGGCACCAAAGGTACAGCACTCGCCGGGCGGCATTAAGGGCCGCTGGCTGGTGAACTCTTTGTCCTTCGTGCTCGTCATTCTGGCCGTTGTGGTTATTTTGATCTCTGTCGGCGTTTCAGGGTATTACTATGCCACTGTGCGCGACAACCTCGCGTCACGCGCGGCGACCACGTCGGACACATTCCGCAAATACTTCACCGATACCTACGATCAGTTTTACACGCAGGCGGAGGCAACCGTCACTACATTTCAGGATCAGGACAAGTTTGAACAGCAGTTTCTGGACGCAAACGGCCGCATTCTGCTGTCCACCTCCGGATTATCCGGTGGCGGCGTTGCTTCGACCGAGGATGCGTCGCAGGCGCTTTCCGGTCAGAAAACCGCAGTTTTCACCGGCAGAGACCCGCTTTCCGGCGAGCGCGTGATGAGTGTCACAGCGCCGCTGCTGAGTGCGCGCGGCGATCTGGTCGGCGGCGTGCGGTATATCACCTCACTGCGTATCGTCGAACGGCAGATCTGGATAATCGTCGGCTGCTCTCTGCTGGCATGCCTGCTGTTCCTCATGCTGGTTGTGGCATCGAACAGTTATTTTATCCGGTCGATCGTCGATCCGGTGCTCAAAATCAACACCATCGCCAAGGAGATCGCGGCCGGACGCTACGGCGTGCGCTTGCAGAAGACCTACGATGACGAGATCGGTGAGCTGTGCGATACCATCAATTATATGTCGGATGAGATCAGCCGCGCCGAACGCATGAAAAACGATTTCATTTCTTCGGTTTCACACGAGCTGCGTACACCGCTGACCGCCATTGGCGGCTGGAGTGAGACGTTGCTGGCCGGCGGCGGCGAGGACCCGGAGGAGGTCATGCAGGGCCTGACGATCATCCAGAAGGAGGCGGGCCGCCTGACCCGCATGGTCGAGGAGCTACTGGACTTTGCGCGCATCGAATCCGGCCGCATGAAGCTGGAAATCGAGACGTTTGATATGTCCATCGAGCTGTATGAAGCGGTTTATATGTATGAAAACCTGCTCAAAAAGAGCGGAATCCGCCTGCTGTACGACGAAGATGTGGATGCAAACTACTACATCAACGGCGATCGCCACCGCATGAAGCAGGTGTTTTTGAATATTCTGGACAACGCCGCGAAATACGGCGGCGACGGCAAGCAGATTGATATTGACCTTAAACGTGACGGCGGCAACATCGTTGCGTCTGTGCGCGACTACGGTCAGGGTATTCCCGAAGCTGAGCTGCCGTTCGTCAAGGAGAAATTCTACAAGGGGTCATCCAAGCAGCGCGGCAGCGGCATCGGCCTTGCCGTGACAGAGGAAATCGTTTCCATGCACGGCGGCACGCTGGATATCGCGTCCGAGGTCGGCAAGGGAACGACGGTTACCGTCACCATGCCGTCTGCCAAGTCCGAGGAGGCGCTTGGCATTACCGGTGCCATTTCGAAGGCACCTGAAACCCCGTTTACCGAAGGAGAGCATTCATGACAACGCAAAAGAAAACCACCATCGGCGGTCAGGCGATCATCGAGGGTATTGTAATGAAGGGACCTAAGAAGTCCTGCACGGTCGTACGTAAGGCGAACGGCGAGCTTGTCAGCAAGACCGAACCGACGCCGAGCCGTGCCCCGATTTGGGAAAAGCCGATTTTCCGCGGCGCGTATACGCTGTTCACCGCTATGAAGGAGGGCATGCAGGCCATCAACTACTCCGCGTCCTTCTTTGAGGACGAGGAAGCCGATGTGCCGCCGTCCAAGTTTGAACTCTGGCTGGAAAAGAAATTCGGCTCGGAGGGTCTGAATAAGATCATCCTGAGCATTTCAACTGTCATCGGCATTGCCCTGCCGATCGGCCTGTTCATCCTGCTGCCGAGCTTTCTCGGCGGTTTTGTGCCGAAAACCTGGGGTGTGCTCGCGCGCAATGTGCTCGAGGGCTGCGTGCGCGTTGTGCTGTTCCTGCTGTTCATGTGGTCGGTGTCGCATATGAAGGATATTCGCCGCACGTTCGAGTACCACGGCGCAGAGCACAAGACCATTTTCTGCTACGAAGCAGGCGAAGAACTGACCGTTGAAAATGTCCGAAAACAGGGCAAATATCACCCGAGATGCGGTACCAGCTTCATGTTTGTGCTGATTATCATTGCGACCATCGTTTCATCGATCGTCTTTTCCATCATCGACATTACCAATCCGTTCCTGCGTATGCTCGCGCATTTGATCCTGCTGCCGCTCGTTGTCGGCATAAGCTACGAGTTTAACCGCTACGCCGGCCGCTCGGAGAGCCTGCTCTCGCGTGCGCTGCGCTGGCCGGGATTGATGGTGCAGCACCTGACCGTATTTGAGCCGGACGATTCCATGATCGAGGTTGCGATCACCGCTATGAAGGCGGTCATTCCGGATGACGGCTCGGACGAGTGGTAAGCGCCATGCACTATTATTTTGCGCCGATGGAAGGCGTGACCGGTGCGGTCTATCGCCGGACGCACCACGAATTTTTCTCAGGTGTGGACAAGTATTTCATGCCGTTTATCACACCGACCACGAATGAAAAGCTGACGCCGCGGCAAAAGCGCGATGTCCTGCCGGAGTACAACGAGGGCGTGCCTGCGGTTCCGCAGCTGCTTACCAAGTCCGCCGCGGACTGCATCTGGGCGGTGAATGCACTGCATGACCTCGGGTATCCCGAGGTCAATCTCAACCTTGGCTGTCCGTCCGGTACGGTGACGGCCAAGGGAAAGGGAGCCGGATTTCTCGCACATCCGGACGAACTGGACCGGTTTTTTGACGAAGTTTTCGCAAAATGCGAGGGTGTTTCGGTAAAAACCCGTCTCGGCGTGCATGAGGCAAGCGAGTTTGACAAGCTGCTCGAGATTTACAACCGCTATCCCATCACCGAGCTGACCATCCATCCGCGCGTACGGCAGGATTTCTACAAGGGCAGGGTCCGGGAGGCAGACTTTGCGGCGGCGCTGCCGCGCTGCAGCATGCCCGTATGCTACAACGGCGATCTCATCACCGAGCGGGATGTGAGCACCGTCAGCGAACGCTATCCCGATTTACCGGCGGTGATGATCGGCCGTGCGCTGATCGCCGATCCGTCTCTCGTAGCGCGCCTGACCGGCGGCAAGGCCGCAGACGCAAAAACGCTCGAGACCTTCCACGATACATTGTTCATGCGCTACTGCGAAGCCTTCGGCGACAGCCGGATTGCCATGCTGCGCATGAAGGAAATCTGGTTTTACCATCTGAATCTGTTTGAAAACAGCGAGAAAACGGGTAAAGCAATTAAAAAAGCCAAAAATACCGCAGAATTTCAGTCGGCGGCCGCAGCCGTGTTCCGTAATTGCAGGGTGCGGGCGAACGCCGTGCCGCTGTGGTTCAAACCCGCGTAAATTTTAGGAGTTGACCCTGTGTGACCAAGACTATCAACGATGTTTACATGCAGCTTTTCCGCCGTTTGAAAGAGGGCGGCGACCCGATGCCGCAGCTGACCGCGCGGGAGATTACCGCCTACGCCTGCAAAGCAGACAAAAAGCAGACGGCCGGCTGGTCCCATTTCTACGTTGAGGATGCGACCGTGGATTACGCCGGTCTGCTGTGCGACCGCTGTCTGGACGGCGAACCGCTGGCGTACATTATCGGCGAATGGGATTTTTACGGCCTGACCTTCAAGGTGGATCGTTCGGTGCTCATTCCGCGCTCGGATACCGAGCGCCTGTGCGAGCTGGTCATTGAGCAGGCCAAAGAGCGGGTTTCACCGCGTATTCTCGATTTGTGCTGCGGCTCGGGCTGCATCGGCATTGCGGCGGCGCACACGGTCGAGGATGCCCGCGTGACCGCGATCGACCTGTCGGACGGTGCGCTGCACATTACCCGCGAGAACGCCCGTGATCTGGGCGTGAGCAGCCGTCTGCTGACCATGAAGGCCGATGTCATGCACGCGCCTCCGCGCGGACTTGGGCAGTTTGATATTATCGTTTCCAATCCGCCGTACGTTACCGAGGACGAAATGCAGATGCTCGACCGCAGTGTAGCCGATTTTGAGCCGCATGAGGCGCTTTACGGCGGCGAGGACGGTCTGGATTTCTATCACGCCATCTGCGACAGCTGGGGTGAACTGCTGGTGCCGAACGGCAGGCTGCTGTTCGAGTGCGGCTGGCAGCAGGCCGACGACGTGGCCGGCATCATGCAGCGGCACGGTTATAAGGACGTCACTATCACCGAGGATTACAGCGGCGTGCCGCGCATCGTGTACGGCACGAATAACCGTCCGGATGTGGATTTGACGAGGAATGCGTAAATCGGGATTTGCGGGAGTGTTACCGTTATGGTTAGAGAATTGCGGAAAGAAGATATCAATAAGCGCGCGTTGTAAAATGAAGTTGCGCATTTAGTCAAATAAAAGGTCCACAGCGAGGGCCTCTGTGTTAGAATCAAATTCAACACAGAGGCCCTCGCTATGGATTATCCAATCATATGTAAAGGAAAGTAGTAGATTAGCTATCAGCTGCGGGAGAACTTACGGAAGAATTCTTCCCAAATGCGGAACGACATTTCCGGCATAGTAGCATGCGGCATGTAGTCCACCTGCGTGAACTGCACGGGAGCCGTGACCTCACGGTCGAAGTAATGATCTTTGAAGCGACCATTGACCGTGTTGGCGCACTGTGCCCAATCGGCAGGGATCATATCAGCCTTACCATTGCGTTTGAGCCACAGCTCGACGGTCAGACCGGTTTCGTTCTCGTGGGTGGGTTCACACGGAATGAGCCATTCCTCATTCATGCCCCAGAACATCCAGATTGGAAGCTGCACGCCGTTTTCGGCGGCATACGGCAGGGAAGTCATTTTCTCATACGCACCGCCGAAGAATGCACCCGAGCAGGGGGCGACAGCGGCAAAGCGCTCGGTCAGTCCCAACGCCAGCATTTCGGTCATCAGTGAGCCCCACGAGTGACCGGTTGCGAACACGCGGTGCTCGTCCACCGGATACTCGGCAATCATCTTGTCCAGCAGGAACGAGAAGAATTTCAGTTCATCCGGGCGGTCGTCCTCAAGGAACACGTTCCATGCGTTGAGCGGCGCCCAGTCTGGCATAAGACCCTGCTCAGGCATGTCAACCTTGGCATGCAGTGCGGACGGGAACACAACGATGAAACCATGCTTGTCCGCCACATCATACCAACCGCTGTTGCCGGCGTAGATTTCACCGGTACAGGTGTAGCCATGCATCGCGAGTACGAGCGGCACCTTCTTTTCGGGATTTTGCCGTACCGACTGCGGAATGTAAACATACCATTCGCGCATCCAGCCGTCAAATTCCTCGTAGTGGTACTCCATGACGAGGTCGCGGACCGGATCCTTTGTCACGCGCAGTTCACCGCCGGGACTGCTCATCCAACGGCGCTGACGATAGAGAAAGTCCTTCCAGATACGGCGCTGCAGGCGTTTGGCATACTGCTCGGATGCACCGGGAATACTGCTGTGGCAGACACGGTACGCTTCCTTCTCCTGATTAGGCGCGTAAGGTGTTTCCTTCACGCGGTAATACTCGTACTGATCGGGAGACAGCTGACGGCCTTCTTCGGCTTCACATGCATTGCGCCAGTAGGTGAGGATAGCGTCGCCGGTACCGGTAGATACGGTCGGATCGTCGATAATCCACGCGGGCATCGGGATATCCTGCTTGTGAATGTCCTTGCGATGTTCCGGATCCTCAAAGCCGTCCAGATTGAGGGCATACGCCTGTCCGCAGTCGGTCAGATACTGCTCGGAAACTGCCGAGCCGCCGACCGAAGCCACACCTGCGAAGAACGCCGGATCGTAAGCCGCCGCCATATTGGCGAGCACGCCGCCTTCCTTACAGCCAACCAGATAGAACTTGGATTCGTGGACACAGAACAGCTTGCGGTCTGCGGCGGCAAGTGCTGCTGCGTTGATATACGCAACATCGCCATCCGGTGTGCCGTAGGCTTCGTTCGTGTTCCATGCGCCGTTTTCCGGCTCAAGGAAGAACACGATTAGACGTTCCTTGCACTCCTCGGTGTCCGCGATCTCACACCAGCCGCTGTGCTCGAGCAGATCATCGGCGGTCTGGCCGTTTTCTCCCAGCACAAGAATACCGGCGGTGGATTCGCGGATATCATGCGGTACATAGGCCAGCATGCGGCGCTTTTTGCCCGCGTATTCCACCGGCAGCTCAAACGTGCCGGAGAACTTGGGGGCGTAGGGATTTTTCGGGTCGCATATGTCTAAAATTTTATGGGTATACATGTTGTTCACGCTTTCTGTTACGCCGTACGGCCGGTGAGATCCTTCATAATGCCGTCGTATTCCTTATCCAGATGGTAAACCAGCATAAGGATGATAACCAAGGCCCATGCGATCATGTTGCCGTAAATGTAAAGGTTCTTGACCATGCTTATTGCGGAGGGAATCTCCACTTCCAGACCGGTAAAGCCGGAAACCTCCATCAGCTGACCAACAAGCCAGCCTGCAACGCCGCCGCCGAACTTCTGGCCGACAGTGAATGCGGAGAAGATGAGGGCCTGTACACGGATACCGGTCTTCCAGTGACCGTACTCGATAACATCAGCCAGCATGGTGAAGATGCAGCCGTAGAACGGGGCTTCGCCGATACCACGCATAACAGCAGCGGCCATAACCATGGTCATATTCTGCGGTGCAAACAGGACAACGACCTGACCGAGCACGCAGAGCACTGCGCCGAACAGAACCAGATTGCGCTTGCCGAACTTCTTGATGAACGGGGCAAGACAGATGATAGCAATAATCTTCGGAATGTTCTCGAAACTCTGCATAACGCCCATGACTTCGACGTTACCCAGCATATACTGTGCGTAGTAAGTAGCAACGGTGCCGTTTACGTTCTGGTACAGAGCAACGGCTATCATCGTGAGTGTAAGTACGATGAAATACTTGTTCTTCAGGGTAGCCTTCAGGCGCTGTGCGAACGGCATAGCCTCGGCTTCCTTGGCTGCATCAGTGTGGAAACGCTCCTGACAGCCCTTGTAGCAGAACAGCAGCATGAAGAAAGCAACGATAGAGTAAATCGCGCAGACCGTGATCCATGCCTTCTGACCGCCGCCGAGCATGTTGATGAACGGCAGGGTGAGTGCGGTAACGATCAGGTTACCGATCGGGGACATGGCCATGCGGAACAGATTGAGTTTAGCAAGGTCATCGTCATTGCGAGTCATCATCGGTGCCAGATTGGAATACGGCAGGTTGAGTGCGGTATATACGCCGGTGGTGCACAGGTTATAGGTGATGAATACATAGATCGCCTGTACCATCGTGCTTGAATGCGGCGGCACGCAGAACATCAGCACGGAGGCAATACCGTAAGGTGCGGCCATCCAGAGTATCCACGCACGAGCCTTGCCCTTCGGGGAGTTTACCTTGTCTACAATCTGGGCGATCAGCAGGTCACTGATGCCGTCAAATACACGAGATACTAACAGAATCGTTCCGACAAGTGCCGCAGACATGCCGATTACGTTCGTGTAGAAGTATACGATCAGACTGGAGGTGATTGCAAATACGACGTTGCAGGCGGTGTCGCCCATGCCGTATGCGATTTTTTCCATCAGACTGGTTTTGAATGAGGTGTCATTCATTGAAAGCTGTTTTTTCGTCATTTTCCTTACCACCTTTTCGTTCAGAATCGGCTGCGCAGCGTTTCTGTTTGGGATTTGACTATAGTATAGTACGAAAAGAACAAAGAAAATACGGGATATTCATTTTAGACATAGCAATATATTTTGTATTCGCTCGGAGGAGAAACAGTGCTTTTGTCGCATAATATGAAATGACAGATAGAAAAAGGTCAAAAAACAGATATTTCAGAAAAGGTTTATGTAAAATTCATCTTTCTGATGCGGAAGAGCCGTACCTCAAGCGGCTGCAGTGCTGTTTCGAGCCGCAGAGCGGTATCCACCTGTTCGGTGGTCAGTGTGCGGTGTGCGGAAGCGTGCTCGGCCAGATATTGCAGGAAGGCTCGGTCAGGGGACGGCGGTGCGCCGGCGGCAAGCCACAGGTCGAACGAGGAACCCGAGGTGCGGGTGATTTCCTGCTGCTCAATCTGGTACAGACCGCGTCTGAGAGCGGGAAATGTGACCTGAAACCGCACGACCTTGCCGCTCTCGAATACCGAATAGGCGTCTTCCGGATGCTCCAGACGGCGGTAACGATAGCGGTAAATGTTGTCGTAATGGGTGTAATTATATAGAATCAGCTGCCATTCCCGTTCACTTTGGGTGAAATACCAGCCGTCACCGGAAGCAATGCAGCAGTTGCCGAGCTGTCCGAGCAGGCGCAGTGCCTCATAGCCGCTCTTCGGCACGCCGTTATAGGTGAACAGACCGTAGCCGCCGTGGTACATGGAATCGAAGTTCGCACGCTCGTCCATCAGATCGGAGATTGTCCAGTAGCCGAAGGCGGATACGGCATCCATATTTTCGCAGATGTTTTTGGTCAGCCAGACGGATTTGTAGCAGGTGTCGCTCGAAAGGTCGCGCTGCCATAGCGTGGAGTTCCATTCCTCGATGAAAATGTCCATGTCGAGCAATTCAAATTCGCGGCATATACCGTTAAGGTCATAGAGGAAGGTTTTAACGAAATTTGTATCCTTGGATAATACGGATGGGATAGACTGCTGACTGAGCGTATAGCTCATAAAATTTGCATCGGCGGACGAAGATTCATGCGGATAGCTTTGCACGGTCAGGAAATCCGGCAAACAGTCGTGGGCTGTGGCATACTGCAGAAAGACACGCATACCGCGCGGGTCCCATACCACACTGGACATGGCGCCCGGTCCGCCGAATTGCAGCCGTGTATCGACAGCTTTGACCGCATGGTACACGCAGTCATACAGTTCGAGATATTCATCCATGGTCATGCAGTCGAAGAACACATAGTTAATCTGAAAGGTAGAGAACTTCCACTGGGATACCTCGTCCCAGCCGTATCGGCAGATTGCATGCCGCAGAATAGCTTCAACCAGTGCGCCGAATGCCGTGCAGTCCGCACATGCAGCGGTGATCGAGCCGGTCTCGAAGATGCTGGTCTGTGCTTTCGCCAGTTCCCGGGGAATAAAGCTGAATTCCAGGAACGGGCGCAGCCCCTGCTCGAGCAGGAAGTCGATGACCATATCGAAGTAGGTGAAGCAGCACTTCACTTGGCCGTTTTCCATACCCTGATAGATGTGAAGCTCCTGATCGAGCATGCCGTGGAACCGCAGATAGCGGAAGCCGATCTCCTGCTGGATTTTGATAATCTGCTGTTGAACAGCGGCGGTCAGCAGATGCTTGGCGTATCCGGCGTTGAGCAGGGTTTTCCACGTATGACGAAGCCTGCGCGGCTGTACATTCTCATCAACCGTGATGTACCGCGTTTCGTGCGGCAGCTCGCGCTGCGGATCGGGCGGAACGGCAAACTGCAGCAGATAGGTAACGCCGTCCTGCAGTAAAGTTTCCTCGCCGGATGGGTCAGCGGCGGCTTTCTGGGTGGTATGCTGGCGGTATTGCCGCGGTGTCTGGCCGTGTTTCTGACGAAAATGTTCGATGAAAGCACTGGCGTTGTGAAATCCGCAGTCATAGGCGATCTGAGTAATGGAGTGATCCGTGCTGCGCAGCTGCTTTTCGGCGTGTTCCAGACGCAGCCCCATGACATACTGGGAGTAGGTCATATCCAGATTCTGCTTGAGGAATCGGGACAGATAGCCTTCGGACAGAAACTCGCGTGCAGCAAGCTCGCGCAGGGAAATATCCTCATTCCAGTCGGAATGAATATGATCCATGATGCGCTTCATACGGCGCATGGTCTCCTCGCGCTTGGTATTGCTTTTTGGCACATCGGAAATGAGAAAATGCGCTGTCAGCAGATCAACGAGCTTGAGTACATTGGTGACAATACCGGAGGCGTTCTGCTCCGGATTCTGAAAGAAATCCTGAAAAATCGTTGCAAATAATACGCGGATGGTCTGGTACTCCTGCTTTTCATTCTGGCTGGAGGCGTAGCAGAAGCAGACATTCTGTCTGCTCCAGTTGGCAAGCTGCAGCAGATTTTCGGGGATCTGCATGGCGATCATCTCGGCATTTTCCGAGCAGTTCACCTGATATAATTCAAACGGGTTGACAACCAGCAGCGCACCTGCGGGCATGGAGTACTCGGCGGACTGGTATCGGATTGAGCTGTTTCCGTGCAGTCCGAAAAACAGCGTCAAACCGCTGCTGAACTCTGATCGGCAGATCTGGTCATGAAATGCCTGAAAGATAATCTGTTCCCGTTTGGTGCGCATGGCTGTTCCTGCTTTCTGTCGAATGTAGTGGTTTTATTGTAGCATACGGCTTCGGAAAAGTACAAGTGCGGCCTCGTGCGGAGCATAGAGACGGCACAAGTCTATTATAAAAAAGCTGCCCATGAGGTAGCTGTCTATAAAGCAGGTTTTGAGAAACAAATACTATGGCAATTGCCGGACAAGGGTTGCTGACAAAAGGGATATGTACCGTATGATATACTATCTAACAGATGGGATGATTTTATATGCCAAAAGGAGCAGTATATAACTGCTCCTTTGAGGCTGTCGAAAAACTATCGTTTTTCGAGCAGCCTCTCGATCGAAACCACGCTTTCGATCGAATGCTGAAGAAAAACCGCGTCCTCCGGACACATTTTTTCTTCCCTTGTATAAAAACCGAGGTACACAAGGTGAATTGCCGCATAGCGGCAAGAGAGGGTGGTCTGGACCACGCCCCCGGTTTTTATGAATTTGCTGCGCAAATTCTATTTTATGCGTGCTGTCGCACGAAGCACAAAATAGAAATCTGACTTTTTCGACAAGCTGAAAGGAGCAGTATATAACTGCTCCTTTTTCATGCCATCCGGCATATTTGGTTTTACTTTTGAACGATTTTCTCGCACCAGCGCTGCATGATTGCGGCGATCTCGGCACGAGTTGCGGTGCCGGTCGGGGCAAGAAGGTTGCCGCTCTTGCCATTCAGCACGCCTGCGCCGACAGCCCACTGCAATGCGGGAATTGCGTACTCGCTTGCCTGCAGGGCATCCGCGTAGCTGAGAATGTTGGTGTCCTCGCCTACGCTTACGTCAATGCCCTTGCTCTGTGCGTAGCGGTACAGGATTGCTGCCGCTTGTTCACGGGTGACGGCTGCATTCGGTCGGAACGTGCCGTCTGCGTAGCCGGTTACGACTTTGTTTGCCGCTGCCCAGCCGACCGCCTTGGCGTACCATGCGTCCGCCTTAACGTCGGAGAAGCTTGCCGAAGCGCTCTGCGGCTTGCCCTCCAGATTGAACAGGATCTGCACAAGCATACCGCGTGTCAGATTGCTGTTCGGTGCAAAGGAAGTGCCGGAAACGCCGTTCATCATGCTGTGCGTCAGCACATAGTCGATGGATACATGATACCACTTACCGGTGTCAACGTCCTTAAACGGTGCCGACGGACAATCCTTGCCACCGTCACACGGCTTGGTTTCGCCGGACGCGGCAAACGCCACATTGACCTTGGAGGACGGCATCTTGAAGGCGTATTTGCCGCTGCCGAGGTCGGTCAGCGCAACGGACTTGCCGTTTGCGTCCGTAACGGTCAGCGTACCCTCGCCGGAAACGGTCAGCGTTACGGTGTCGCCTGTCGCCGCCTTAGTCTTATCCGCTTTGACGATGTTCGCCAGTGCAGACGGGATAACGATATCGTAAGTGGTCGGCGCAACGGCTCCGCCGCCGCCACCGACGCCGCCACCGCCGCCGCCGGAGGTACCGCCGGTGCTCTTAAAGCTTGCGCTGACAGAAACCGCTGCCGCATCGACCTTGTAAGTGCCGCCCGGCTGCTTGGTCGCGCCGGAAACGGTCAGCTTATCGAGCGTGTAGCCGGTTGCCGGCTCTGCGGCAATGGTGAGTATATCGCCTGCCGCCAGCTTTGCGCCGTCTGTCAGAACGGTGTCGCCCAGCTTGACCGTCAGTGTGCCGTTTTGCGGTGCGGTAATGGTCAGAGGAACCATCGAATAGATGTCGGTCTTAAACGTGATAGTGCTGACAACCTTTTCCATGCGGATGCTCCAACTGCCGTCTGTCTGCAATGCGCAGCGCGTTACCGTACCGCCTTGGAAATCCAGATTGCGGATCAGGTATCCCTTTGCGGGGCGCATTGCAAATTCGATCGTGCCGCCTTTGCGAATCTGACGTTCCGTGCCGTAATCATTGGGTGTTCTGGAACTTGTGCGGAAGGTATACTCTGTGTTGTCGGCAGGCAGATCAAACAGCGTTACATTTTCAAAATCCACCTGCACCTTGCTGTTTTCGGTCGGAGTGAGCGTGAAAGTGTTGGAGAGCTCATCTGCTGCCGTGCCGTTTACCGTCCACGCCTGAACCATCTTACCGTAATCCGGTGCGGCGGTCAGCGTCAGCGGAGCGCCCTTGGGTACCTGAATGCCGCCGGAGGCGTCAATGGTCGTGCCATCCGCGCGTCTAACGGTCAGCTTGCCGCCGTTACCGCAGACGGTCGTAAGCGTCACCATCTGGCTGACGCCGAATGCTGCGTCAATGGTGTGGTCCTTCGTCACGTTGTTCAGGTTGAGTGTCAGTGCGTTGCCTTCTGCCTCGCCGTCCAACGTCCAGCCGGTCAGATATGCGCCGCTGCTCGGCTGTGCGGTGAGAACAACCGCCGCATGGTGCGGAACGGTCAGCTTGCCGCCAGTAATAGCAACGTCTGCACCGTTTACCTTGGCAGAAACCGCGCCACTGCCGCTGATATTGACGGTGACGGTGTGTGTCGGAATCGGCACAAAGCGGACGTAAACCGAGGTGTTGCCGGTCAGCGGGTCAATGACATAGGTTGTGCTTTCCGCCGTACCGATGGCAGTGGTGCCTGCTGCGTCTGCGTACCAGTTTTCGACCATATAGCCCGTATCGGGCACTGCCGTAAACGCAACGCGTGTACCGGATTTTGCCTTGCCGTTCTCGTCCGGACCGGAAACCGTCAGCGTGCCGTTATCCGCGCCGCTGGTCGGGATCACGCCGTAGGTTACGGTGTATTCCGCGTCCGCGATTTCGTAGCACGCAATGATTTCGGTGTCCTCGGTGACGGTCAGGGTGTAGGTCGTTGCATCGGGTTTGTGCATCGTGCCGTTTACCTTCCAGCCGATGAAGGTGTAGCCGCTTGCCGGTGCGGACGCGGTGAACTTGATTTCCGTATCACCCTTGACCATATCGCCGCTTGTCAGCGATTTATCATTCGTAATGCCGCCGCCGGTCTGCGCCGAGAAGGTCACTTCGTAGGATTTGCGCTCAAGCTTTACGCGGATATCCGCGCCTTGTGTTGCCGAAACGTCACAAGCGAGGCTGTTGCCGGTATACGGCTTGCCGTTTTGCTCGTAAACGGCGCCGTTCAGCGTCCAGCCTGCGATTTTGTAGCCGTCACCCAGATTTTCGACCGTTACGGTCAGCTTGCCCTCGGCGGTGACGTTGTTGCCGCTGGCAATGGCATCGGGCTGACTCATGCCGGCACGCAGGAAGGCGGCGGACAGGCTTGCACCATGACCGGTGTCGCTGTCTTCGGCAATGCCGAAGGTAACAGCGCTGCTGATCTCGGTGAACTGCACCTTGACCTCGTGTGCGGTATCGCTATCCGTGATGTTGAGCGTCGGCGCGCCTGCCTGCTCGGTGCCGTCCAGATACCATCTCTGCACCTTGTAGCCCTGATTGGGCTGTGCGGTGAACGTAACCTCCGAGCCGCTGAGAACTTCATTGCCGCTCCGGAGCTCGGTTTTCGTGCCGTAGCGGGTCGCAACTGCGGAAAGCGTACCGTTTTCGCCGGAATTGTCGTCCTCCGGTGTGGTATCCACAACCGAGAAGGCAATTTTCGCGGTCGGGATTTTCTCAAACGCAACGGAAACAGTCACATCCTCGGTGATTCCGTCGGCGTTCGGTGTATAGGTGTACGTCTGGTTATCCGAGTTTATAACCGCCGAACCGGAAACATCATTGTCGTTTACCGTCCAGCCTGCAACGCGATAGCCGCTCTCCGGCTGTGCGGTGAAGGTCAGCGCGTCCTTGCTGCCGCAGGGCAGATAGAAGCTGCTGCCGGTATGCGAGTCGCAGGTCAGCGTGCCGTTTTCACCTGCCGAAAGCGTGATTTTCGGCTGCTGACGGAAGGTTACGACCAGAGCAGCGTTGACGTTCAGCGAGGGGATTTGATAGGTACCGCTTGCGGTCGGCGTAACGGCGTTGCCGTTCAGCTTCCAGCCGGCAATCTCATAGCCGGTGTTCGCCTTGGCGGTAAACTGAATGGTCGAGCCTTGAAGCTGGCTTTCGCCGCTCGTCAGCGCACCTGCGCCCAGCTTGACCGCCGATACCGTACCTGCCGCATTGGTGATTGCGGAGCCGTCCGCCATCTTGCCCTGAAAGGCTACGGTATAGCGGTTGAGTGCGGTGCATTTTACAACGAAGGTGGTGTTCTGGCGCAAATCATGCAGCGCCATGACGCGGTTATCGGTGCTGAGCGTGCCTGCTGTGTCAGGTGTTGCCGTCCACGAATCCACCAGCAGACCGTCCGGCGGCGTTACGGTGATGACCGGATTTTCACCGGTGTGTGCCGTGTAGGTGAACACGCCGTCTGTGCCGGTCAACTCGGTACCGCCGACCGAGACTTTTGCGCCGGTCAGCGGATTGCCGTCATTGTCCACCGGCTTAATGGTCACAACCGGCTGGCTGTTTTTGACAAAATATACGGTTACTGTCACATTCTCGGTGAATTTATCGAATGTATAAGTGCTGCCGGTGTAATTGTGCGTGCCGTCTGCGGTTTTGAGCGTTTCGCCGTTGACCTCCCAGCGATCGACCGCATAGCCGTCCTTGGGCTGCGCCGACACGCGGATGGTCTGACTGTAATTGACGTTTCCGCCCGAGATAAACGCACTGCCGAGTGCACCGTCCGTCAGGTAATTCGCGGTCACGCTGCCGATGGCGGTGCTGTCGGCTTTGTACGTCAGCGTGCTCGTACCGGCGGTGAAATTCACGGAAACATCTACGTTTTCGCTCAAACTATCAATCGTGTAGCTGATGGCATTGTAGTAGGAGTCGCCCTGACCTGCAAGGTAGGAATCTCCAACCTTCCAGCGGCTGACGGTGTAGCCTGCCTTGGGCTGTGCGGTGAACGTCACCTTGCTGCCTTTGGGCAGGCTGCTGCCGCTGGAAACCGGAAGCACTGCGCTCGCGGCATCCGCCTGATAGGTGATGGAAACCGTGCCGTTGGTATCGCCCTTGGCGTTTACGGTGTAGCTTTCGCCGGAAAGCGTGTAAACCGCGTTTTTCAGCAGGATATTGTACTTCTCCTGCAAGGATTGAATCTTCTGCGAATCCTTTAGCGCGATATAGATGGGGTATTTACCCGGAAGGGCTGCGGTGGTGCCTTCGGAGGTCAGCGTGTAGTCCGTACCCGCCGTTAGGGTGTCGTTGTCCCATGCCGCAAGACCGGAAACCTTTGCGGCGGCAGGCGTGCGGTTGGTGTCGTTCAGCGCCTTGCTCGTATCGGCAGCGGACAGCGTGAGCGTGCCCTTGCTTACGATAATAACCTTGGAATCGGTAAGCGTTTCGCCGCTCTTCTGATATGCTGCCGTAATGCGGTAGTTCGTCACCAGTTTGGGCGTAAATACGCCGTTTTCGAGGGTATAGTCTGTGTCGGATACTGCCGAAACGTACTTGCCGCTTACCAGTTTTTCCACCGTATAGGTCGCTGCGACATTCTGCGAAGCGCCCTTTTGACTGGTCAGCGTTGCGGCGAGATTTGCGCTCTCGCCGTAGGTGACGTTCGCGGGTGCGGTCAGCGACAGCACCGAGCGGTTTTGCTTGTTCAGCACGAAATAGACATTCACGGACGCGGTGCTCGGCGCGTAGACGTCATCGCCGGAGTACATGGCGGTGATGGTTGCCGCGCCTTCGCCCTTGGGGGCAAATTTATCGAGAAGTGCGGTGAACTTGTCCTGGCTTTCGCTGACAGGTACGGTAAGGGTCTGTCCCTCAATGCCCGCACCGGAAATGATAAAGGTGACGGTGCCGGTCATGCCGGTCGGCTTGCTGCCGTTTTCCAATACCGAGGCGGCAAGTGCGTAGGTCAAACCGGTGATACTTTCGGTTGTCGTGTTCGTGCCGGCGGTTTCGGTTGCCTGATAAACCGGTGTCAGCGTGTTGACGTCCGTTCCGTCGACAAGAGTGCTCGCATAGCGCAGCGTAAACGGCAGGTAGGTCGTGCCGCTGTCCTTGGTGTACAGATATGCGATTTCGCCGTTTCCGTTCGCCTCGTAGAAGGTGTAGCCGGAATACGCGCTGTCGGTCGGCTGGAATTTGTGTACAGCGGTGTACGATACGCCATTATAGGGAATAGAGGTGCTGTCACTGACCGGATTGCCGAGCGCCAGCGTTTTCGTATCGGTTTTGCCGTCTGCGTCCGTTACGGTGATGACCGCCTGCGGCGAGGTCTGCGCAACGTCCAGAGCGGTGCTGTCGATATTGCTTGTGTCAAACGTCTGCGTCGTGCCGACCAGACCGCCGGTCAGCGCCGGCGGGGTACCGTTATAGGCGTAATACGCCGCACCGTTAAACCAGAAAAATTGGTTGCCGCCAGAGAGCAGGGAATAGGTCTTATCACCGCTCGTCAGCGTTACCGCCTTCTGACCGGTGACAGTGGTTCCCTCACTGGTCGTCAGCGCACCGCCGGACAGCCAAACGGTGCCGTCCTTCGGTGTGATTTGAATGCGGGTCGGCACGCGAGAAACGTCCAGTGCTGCGGATTTGGTGTACAGCGAACGGTTTCGCACATACACGCGGCAGCGGTATGCATAGCCGTTCATCTCCTCTGCAGCGGTGATGGTGAGCTTCGGACCGTCCGCGCCGGAAACACCGGTGCTGTTTTTCAGTTCGCGCCACTGCGACTTGCTGTCGGTCGTTTTCACCTGCCACTGATAGCTGACCGGCTTGGCGCCGCTGTCATCGGTGTAGGTCGCGGCGGCGGTGAAGGTCGCAGTTTTACCTGCGGCGGTCGAGGTGTCTTTCGGGTGGGTGGTGATCTCAAAATTCGCCGTACCGTTCAGCGTAGTAGCGTAGGCGATTGGGCTGTCGATACTGCTGCCCTTGGTTGGACTGACCGCGCGTACGCTGAACCGGTAATCGGTGTTGGCATCGAGGTCGGTCACCTGATACTGTGTTACCGTATAGGGGACTGTTGCGATCTTGTTGTATTCGCCATGCTGGTCGATCATGCTGATCTCGTAATATGCCGCGCCGCCGCTGGATTCCCATTCCAAATCCACCGTGCTGGTGCTGACCTCGGTAACGGTCAGATTCTGGGGCATTCTGGGTGGCTGCGTGACGTTTATGACCTCGTAGCCAACGATCCAGACCGGTGTTCCGCCAAGCTGTGCATTGTTGACGATCAGCTTCCAGTCGAAGCCGTACTGCGTTGCCTCAGCAGGCAGGGAATCGACCGTACCGGAGAACGCCGTTCCTTCCGCGCTGGACTTGCTCCAGCCGCCGCCTGCGCCGGTGCTGCCGGTCACGCCGACATAGCCCTTGTTGCCGAACAGTGCGCCGCCGCCGCCAACCTTGTAGTTCAGCTCCAGATTAAAGGCGTGGCTGTGTTCTTTGCCGGTCGTCTTGGTGATCTCCTGCGTGGTATCGGCAGTGGTGCTGCTTGCGCCCGTGTGCGCATAGGCACCGTTAAAGGTAAACTCGCGCGTACCGGCGGGTTGATTAGCATAGGTTTCCGGTTCACCGGGCGTGGAGTAAAGCAGATTGCCGGAAATCGGCTCCAGCCCCTTGGTTTCCGCGGCGATCTCGTCATAGCTTTCCACATCGAGCACCGCAACGGTCGGATCGAGCGCTGCGGGCAGGATGGTAGTGCTCCACTGCTTACTGCCCGGGTCGTACATCTCATAAATATAGTACTGATACGGTATGGTGTACACAACGGCCATATCGCCGCCGCCTGCCTGCGCGTTGTAGGTGACGGAGTGCTCGATTTCGGTCGATTCTGCGTAGTCATAGCTGTAGCTTGCGGACAGCTCAACCTCGTATTCGCCGCCGGCGAGCGCCTGTACCTCGAGCGAGTGATATACGCCGAGCGCCTGCGAAACGCTTGCGGTTTTGGTGTCGCCGGTGGATTTGCTTGTGCCATAGGCGGTGCCGCCGTTGCCGATGTAGTCATACGTTTCGTTGAGGTCGGCAAAGTACGGCGTCGCCTGCAGGACTGCGTATACCTCGGGATTGGTGTATACCGTATAGTCGGCAACGTAGCGCATGGTGATCGAGTCGTTGCCGAAATCCGGCAGTGCCAGACTGACGAACGTGCCCGTATTGTCGTTGCGGCGGCTGGATTCCGCGATAACGCCCTCCTGCGTGCTGAAGAACATATGGTTTTCGGTATAATCGGACGCGCCGCTCTTTGCGCCGGTCAGATATGCCGCACCGAGGTCCATCCAGTAGTAATCATCGCTGCCGTTGACCGGCTCCTCGCGGTGTACGCCGGCAACATAAACGAAGGATTCGCGCCATTTGTTGTCCTGCTTTACCTCACTTTGGCCGGATGGATTACTATCCACTACGCCCGCCTGCACATCGCTGATCCAGACCTGTTCCTTGGCCTTGTTCTTGCCGTTGATGTTGACCTGCGAGGTGCACACGCTGACGGACGAAAGCTGGGTCGTGATACCGCCGGTGGTGTCAAAATCGTAGATTTCTCCGCCGAGCAGTACCTCATCGTTGCTGTTGTTTGCACCGATGCCCTCCATATCCGCGCAGCCGAGCGCGATAGGCGCATGGACCGGACGGTAATAGTCCTCATCCGGGTCATCAATGTAGCTTTGCGCGATTTTCTTGCCGCTGTCACCGAGTGCCTGTGTGCGGCACTCGGACAGCTTAAACTTTTTCGACTGCGGATCGTAGTAGGCAAAGCGGTATGCAGCGGTCGTATACGCGCCGGAGTCGTGCGCGGAAGAGGCGTTATTGCTCTGATAACCCGCTGCGATGAGCACCGTACCGGTGATGCCGGTATCCGGCAGGGAGAACGTGCCGAACGCGCAGTTTGCGGATACCATCGCCTGCTCGCCATCGGCAAGCGATACGGTATCCAGACCGCTGACCGGCGTGAGCGTGCCGGATTCCTCGGTGAATACGGTCAGGTGCGCCGCCGAGGCCACATTGCTGTTGTCGGTCGGTGCGGATGCGGTAACGGCAATTTCCTCCTTGCCGTCGCGGTCGAGGTCGCCGCCGGCAAGTGTGACCACCGGAATCTTCTCAATTTGCCACTGCCACTGCGTTGCCTGCTGATACGAGGATGATTTACCGGCATTGATCTTCAGCTGACCGGTGCGTTCCATGGAAGCGGTGTCGAATACATCCACATAGGCGTAGCGCGTGCCGTTTTCGTCTTTCCAGCGCCCGGCGTAGACGAACAGCTCGTCCTTACCGTCGCCGTTCATATCTGCCGCGGCAACGTCCATGATGGCGTCCATTTCCTGCACATAACGGCGGGTGAAGTACGCCATGCCGCCGCCGTAGGTCATTTCTGCGGTAGCGGTCGGGGATAGCGTACCGGCAGGGGAACGCTTGCCGTTATCGTTTACCTTAAACAGTGCGAGTTCGAATTTACCGTCGTACTTTTTGCTGCCGATGGTGGTTTTTTCGCCGCGACCGTAAGCACGAAGCTCGGCAACGTAATTATCCTTGCCGTCGCCCTTGTTGAACGCGGTGCTGGTGGCATAAATGCCGGAAAAGTCGTTATTGTTGTAATCGGTCAGGTTGCTGCTGTTCGAGCTGAGCTTGCTGGCATAGGTGTTGCCGTATTTGCCCAAGCCGAGCCCGTAGCCGTTGACGGCATAGCGGATATACGCGCCGTCCAGATTGCCCTTGACATCGCTTCCGCCGATTGCGGAATCGCGGTTGTTGGTCTCCATGCGGTCGAAGCCGTCCCGGATGAGGTAGCGGTTCGCCTGCGAACCGCTCGCCGCAACATAGACCTCGCTGGCGGTGAACGCTTGCGAAACGTGCTCCTTGCTGTACGGCGCTGTCAGAGACGCGCCCTTGTCCTCGGCATTGAGCGACAGACCGAGCGCCGCATAGGTGCTGCTGTCGATCTCGCGCTCCGGTATATTGGCTGCCGATGCCTTTGGCAGTACGATCTGCGGCAGCATTGACAGCAGCAGCGCCGCTGTCAATGTCAAGCTGATCCCTCTTTTGTATTTCATTCTGTTATGCCTCCTTTATTGTATTCCGGCTGCTGCCGCAGCAGGCGGATGAGCTCCTGTGTGATTTGATCGGGTGGGACGGTATCGGGCGGTCCCACGGGATAGAAGTGTACGCCGAGTCGCCGCGCTTCTGTGGAAAACTCGGGTCGGCGGCACAGCCACAGTATGCGCTCTCCGGGCAGATGGCTGCACAGAAAATCGCACGCGGTCAGTCCCGCCGCGCCTTGATAACCGACTACCGCCAGCCGGATCGGTACGCCGTCCCGCAGGGCATAGGCGAGCCGAACGTCGCCGCGCCGGTCGGGTGCATCGGCAAAATACAGCACCGGACAGCCACACGCCTGTTCTGCTGCGTGGAATTGCTCGCGGTCGATGCCGCAGCAGGCAATATTCATGCAGATTCCCTCCTCATGGTGTTGATTGCGCTGCGCAGTGCCGCGGTTGAAGCATCGCGCAGCAGGAATGCCGTCACGCGATATCGGAATGCGAACACCGCGTATTCCATCTCATCTGCAATCCAGAGGATAGGCAGCAGCGGCGCCCGCTGCCGCAGCTCGCGTACCGCTGTCAGACCGTCCGGACCATCCAGTGCCACAACTGCCGCATCGTAGGCGGCGGTGCAGCCGGAGAGCGCGGAAAGCGCGTTGAATTCATCAACCGGCAAAGGCTCTTCGGGAATAGCAGCGCACAGCCGCGCCTCCCACAAGTCACCGTCCAGATATCGTGCCAGCAGTGCCAGATGCATATGTTCTCCTCCTCATCAGTACGCAAAATTGACTCACAAATCGCTCTTGTTCAATTATGCGGGATTGCCATAAAAAGCCGGACTCCGTATCGAGTATGGCTGATTATAGTAAACTACGCTGTCCCGCCCGCGGCAAGCGGTTTTACCGAACGGCTGCTTTTAGCGACCAAACGGTTGCTCGACCGCGTTGTTTTTGTGCTATAATAAAAATGGAATAGTTTATTCAGGAGGCGTTGTATGCTGCGTATCGCAATTATAGATGATCTGTCCGCCGACCGCGCGGTTCTACGGGAGGCGCTCGAGCGGGAGCTTGCACCGCGCGGCGCTGCGTTCACCATCGAGGAGTTTGCCTCCGGCGAGGAATTTACCGCCGCGTTCGTGCCCAGACAGTATGACGCCGCATTTATTGATATTTACATGGGCGAGGTCAGCGGCATGGAGGTCGCGCGGCTGCTGTATCACCGCGACCCGGCTTGCCGGATCATTTTTCTTACCACCAGCCAGGAGTTTATGTTGGAAAGCTATGCGGTGCGCGCCACCTACTATTTGGTTAAGCCCTTTGCCGAGGAGCGCCTGCGGCAGGCGTTGGATTTCTGCTTTCCTGCGCCCGATCCGTCCGATCTTTTGACTGTACCCACCAAAAGCGGCGTGCAGATGCTTTCCCGGCGGGAGATTGTGTGCATCGAGTCGATCGCACGGCATGGCGTGGTGCGCCTGTGTGAGTACAGTATTGAGAGTGCAGCGACCTTTGCCGAACTGACCGCGCCGCTGGAGACGGACAACCGTTTTCTCGGCATCGGGCGCGGTATTTTAATCCAACTCGGGCATGTAGCCGCGCAGGAGGGCAGTGATTTTATTATGGATAACGGACTTCGTCTGCCGATTGCGCGGCGCTGCCGCAGCGAGGTGCTGCGCAGCTTTCAGGCGTTTGCCCTGCGGGAAATGGAGAGGGGATTATGAGAGCATATGCGAAGCTGATTTTGCCGCTGCTGTGCGCGGCAGCGTGTACCGGCGCGGCATTGGCGGACGAACTGCCGGATCTGCCGGAGCACGGCGCGGAGCAGCCGCCTGCCGTTGTGGAAAATCAGCCTGCCGATACGGAAACCATCGAGGAAACGCCGGAAGTATCGGACGAAAATGAGGAAAACGGCGCGATTCAGCCGGCAGAACCCGATATGGACAGCGGCTTTTGGATCGAGCCCGAACCGGAACCCGAACCGCCCGAATCCACGCCCGAACCGGAAACCATCGTGCTGACGCGCTTCGACACACAGGTGAATGTTGACGTAGCCGCGATTGCCTGCGGAGATGCGGACGCGCTGCACGCCTTTTTCCGTGATGCGAGAGACGGCTTGTGCGGCTATGATGCGGATGGCACACCCTACGACTTTTTCACCGGAGCGTGGGAGCTGTCGGCGGTCGATTGGAATACGCCCGGCGTGTATGATGCTGTGGCGCCGCTGCTTTTGGTCGATGGGGAGGACAGAGCGTGCTTTTCGCTTGCCGAGGGCGTGGAAGCGCCGATGATTCGCTGTCGCGTGAGCGTACAGCAGACCGGAAAGCCGGAGATCGGTGAGTTCATCATGGCACGCGGTCAGATGATTTTTCCGTGGGTGCTGACCGAGGAGCAAAAGGCGCAGCGCGACCGGTTCACGGTATGGCTTAAGCAGGAAAACGGTGCATGGGAGGCGCTGACGCGCGGGATTTCGGTCGGGACGGATGCGCTGAAACTTTATCCGCAGACCTGCGGACTGACATCGGGAACGACTTGTGCATTGCAGGTGGAATATCCCGGAGGGCAGACCGGCATTCTGACCTTTACATACGACGTCGCTCCGCTCAAGCACGGCTACAGTGCGGGCAGCCGCGACGGCGGCGGTGAGGATACCTGTCTGCCGGATATTATTCAGCCATCGCCCGGCGGCTCACATTCGGGCGGCTCGCACCATCGACCGAGTACCTCCGAACCGGCAGCGGACGAGCCGGAAACACCGTCCGAAGATGCCGCTCAAGCACCCGAGCCTGACCTGCCTGCAGACGATGAATCGGAGACGCCCGCAGCACCGGAGAAGCCGGAAACGGCAGTCCCCACCGTTCCTTTCATTGCTGCGCCGTCAAGGCTTGAGGACGAGGCAACGATACCGACGCCGCCGGTGCTGCGCGGTCAGACTGAGAGCCGACAGCCGGTGCAGCGGCAGCCCGCTGGCGCGCCGTCCGGCGAAGTCAAGCAGCCGGTTGCGGCGGAGTCGGCTGCGCCTGTCCTTGAGCAGGACACCGCAGACGGTGCGGTGCTTTCCGGTACGCGCCTGCTGGCGCTGATCGAGCTGGACGAGCCGTTGACGCTGAATAAAAACGGTATTGCCTTTTCGCTTCCGGTCGATACGCTGCGGGCGCTGGAGCTGACCGATGCGGATACTCTTGCGGTTACGCTCACTCGATCGGCAGAGGGCAGAGCACAGGTGGAACTGCGGCTGAACGGAGAGAAGATCAACCTGCCGGACGGTATGACGCTGACGACCGATGAGGCAGAAGTACCTGCCGAACCGGAACAGAAGCTGCCGTTTGCGGCTGCAGGCGCGGCCGTGCTGGCGGCAGTTTTCGGTCTGATGTGGTGGAGGAAACACCTGTGAGCCGGTTCTTTCGCCGTTTGCTGACGGCTTTGCTGGTATTTACGGCGGCATCTGCGTTCTGCCTGCTGTTGTACCACTATGACAACAAATATACGCAGTCTGCGCCGCAGGCAATCGCCGGAACGCTGTTCGTTTCTGAGGACGATTTGGCGGCGTATCCGGTGCGCAGCCTGTGGAACGGCTGGAATTTCTATCCCGATGTGCTGCTTTCCCCGAAAACCTGCGAAAACCGCGATAAAAGCACCGTTCGTTCCGTGCAGATTGGCGCATACAGCAATTTTGCTTTCGGCAGCACGGAACGGACGCCGCATGGCTGCGGCACCTATATGCTGACGCTGCTGCTGCCCGAAACGCCGCGGCGGTATTTGATCGAGCTGCCCGAGATCTTTTCCGCTTACCGGTTTTATATTGATGACGAGCTGGTGCTCTCCGCGGGCGAGACGAACGCCGAGCAGTACCGCTCGCGGCTGCAAAACCGTGCGGTCAGCTTTAAGGGCAGCGGCACGGTGCGCCTGCTGCTGGCGGTGCGAGATGAAAGCTGGATATACAGCGGTATGACCTATCCGCCGGCGTTCGGCACAGCGCTGGGCGTGAATACCCAGCGTGCGGTGCGCGTGTGCATCTCCGCCGCTATGCTGACACTTATGCTGCTGTTTGCGTCCTTTGCGCTGTGGCTGTGTCTCGGCTCCATGCGGTGCCCGCCCAATTCACGGCTGTTTCTGCTGCTGAGTCTGAGCGCGGCAGTGCTGCTGTCCGGTCCGGTCGTTCATGCGCTGAAGGCGCTGCCGGTGCAGCCTTGGTACACCATCGAGCTGGTCAGCGGCTACCTGACCACGCTGCTGATCGTTCTGCTGCATGGACGTATTTGTGCGCTGCCGAATGCCGTGCGCAAGGCGGCGGTTCTGGTCTGCGCCGGCATATGTGGTGCGGCGCTGCTGTGCGGTGCGTGTGCCGCGCACCTGTCCGAATGGGGTATCCGCGCATTTTCCGATCTGACGGTGCTGTTTCGGCTGGCGGTGACAGTCTATCTGCTCGGCTCGGCCCTCTATGCGGCGCGCCGACGGGAATGGCACGCCGGAGCGCTGTTCTGCGCGGATATTTTCTACGGCACGCTGTTTTTGTGGGACTGCCTGCTGCCTGCCTACGAGCCGATTCTCGGCAAATGGTTTTATGAATGGGGTTGTCTGCTGTTGGTGTGCGTGCTGGGCGCGGTGTTCTGGCAGGATATCGCACAGGGCTACCGACGCAGCCTGACCTTTACGGAGGAGCAGCGGCAGATGGCGCGGCAGCTTGCCATGCAGAAGGCGCATTTTGCGCAGATTTCGGAGAAGATTGAGGAAAGCCGCCGCCAGCGGCACGATTTCCGACAGCATCTGCGCACGATTGCGGGTATGGCGGGCGATCCGGAGGCGCAGCTCGCGTATATCAGCCGCATTACTGCGCTGTCCGAAGCGACCCGACCGGAAAGCTACTGCCACGATCCGGCGGTGGATGCGATGCTGTACTATTATGTCAGCTCTGCGCGGCGCACAGGAATTCGGGTGTCGGTTCGCGCCGAGCTGTCCGAGGATACTGCTGCGTTCAGCGTGCAGTTCTGCACCATACTGGGGAATCTGCTGGAAAATGCGCTGGAGGCGTGCTGGAGACTGCCCGAAAGCACGGAAAAGTCCATCTGCCTGCACATGAAGCAGCAGTTTCGGCGGCTGTATGTGGTGCTCGAAAACAGCTATGACGGCGAGGTGAACCGGCGCGGCAGTGCGTTCCTTTCGCGCAAGCATACGGGCAGCGGAATCGGAACCGCCTCGGTGCGCGAGCTGACTCGCCGTCTTGGCGGAACGGTGGAGTTCGAGCCGCAGGAAAGCATATTCCGCGTGGTGCTCATCCTGCCGGAACGTGCGGATGAAGAAGAATAGCGAGGAAAACACCTGCTTGGACGTAGCCCCATGTCCTATTTATGAAACAGAACAAGAACCCGATACCGTGCTTTACACCGTATCGGGTTCTTGTCATCTTCGTTATTCGCTGCGGCTCTCGGACTTACTCCTCGTTTTTCGGCTTTTTCTTCTTCGAGGCAGTCTGCGTGCGCAGATATTGATATGCCTACTGGATGAAATACGGCGTTGCATTGAACAGATAGGTCGAGTTCAAATACGCGTCTACCAGTTCTTCAATGGTGCCCGGCCGATAGCCGTGCATTCCCCGTTCCATACGCAGGCTGTACCCATCGTGCTTCGCCTCCAGACGCATGAATTTCTTTGTGTCTCGGTTTACTTTAGCAAGGCGGTTCAAATAGTCTTTCGCCTTGTCGAACTGGTTCTGCTTGTAGTACAGAATGGCCAGCGGAAGCAGCATCTGCGTTTCCTCATATCCGCCGTACTTTTTGTGCAGCGCCAGCGCATGCATTTCGTCCTCGGTATAGGCGTACAGGTGCATCAGCTGATCACGAACGCCGAGGCTATCACCCTCGGACAGCTTCAGCAGGCGTTCTCCCTCGTTGATTGCGCAGCGCATCATGCCGCACTCGATCAATGTTTGAAAATAGGTATAGCAGACCCGCATATACGGTCTGGTTCTATAGCTCGCCAGCTCCAGATAATCGGATGCGTCTTCCGGCTCGGTCTGTTTCGGCTGCAACCGGCTGTTGTGCTGCGACATAAAGGTTATCGCCAGACGATGCATGCTGTCCTCATCAGTGATTTCGTCCTCATGCTCGCGCAGGAACTGCTGAAGCTCTCTTATCGTCTTTTCTGTATCTCTGCTGCGCATAAGCTGCATCTCATCTTTTCATTTTGCCGTTGGGTTCACTGTTTCTGCATCGAAACGGTGAAAACAGGTTATCCGCATAGCGGCTTTCCACACTGCCGTGATGTATAAGCTCTACTCAGATGAGCGGTTTCTCACTCCGATGGAAATCTTCACTATAATTGAACAAGAGTGCTTTAATTGTGCGGTGTTTCCCAAGGTCTCTGCACAGGAAATGCACTGTGCAGGGACCTGCTGCTCTGCGTACATTTGAATCGGTGTACACAAAAGATATTGTCAATCTGCACAATTTGAAATACAGTGTTTTAAGCAAAGTGCCGTATTTGTAAAAAAACTAAAAATTATCACCCCTAATGTGAAGATTGTGTGTTTTCTAATTTCGGCGGCTTTGATAAAATTATCACAAAGAAATGACACATGAGGAGGGAAGAGCAGCATGGAGTATGTACTGGAAATGAAAGATATCAGCAAGTCTTTCCCGGGCGTAAAGGCGCTTGATCATGTGCAGCTTCAAGTGAAGCCGGGCGAGGTTCACGCGCTGATGGGCGAGAACGGTGCCGGTAAATCCACCCTGATGAAAATTCTGATGGGCATTTACACCAAGGACGAGGGCGGCGAGATCATCTTCAACGGTCAGCCGTATCACGTTTCTAACCCGAAGGAAGCCATGGACCATGGTGTTGCCATGATCCATCAGGAGCTGAACCCGATTCTGGATATGTCCGTGTATGAAAATATCTTCGTCGGACGCGAGCTCCGCAAAAACGGTCTGGTCGATGCAAAGACAGAGATCGCAGAAGCGGAAAAGCTCATCAAGGAGTGCGGTCTGCACGTTTCCCCGAAGGAAAAGCTGCGCAACCTCACCGTTGCACAGTGCCAATTGATCGAGATCATCAAGGCAATTTCCATCAACGCCAAGGTCATTGTCATGGACGAGCCGACCGCCGCTATCACCGACCGTGAGGTCGAGCTGCTGTTCGAGCATATCCGCAGCCTGACGGCAAAGGGCGTTGCAATCATCTACATTTCGCACCGCATGGACGAGATCTTCTCCATCTGCGACCGCGTCAGCGTTTACCGCGATGGTCAGTACATCGGCTCGGGCGATACTAAGGATCTGGACGAGTCGCAGCTCATCAAGATGATGGTCGGCCGCGAAATCACCGATGTATTCCCCAAGCTGGATGCGGAGATCGGCGATGTGATCTTTGAGGCAAAGAACATCGTTCGCGCCGACAACAAGGTAAAGGGCGTCAGCCTTTCGGTTCGCCGCGGCGAGATTCTCGGCATCGGCGGTCTGGTAGGCGCAGGTCGAAGCGAACTGGTGGAAGGCATCTTCGGTATGCACGAGCTGTCGCAGGGTGAGATTTTTGTCAAGGGCAAAAAAATCAAGGTCCACTCTCCGAAGGATATCATCAAGGAGGGCGTGGCCCTCATCACCGAGGACCGTAAGGTCACCGGTTTGAACCTCAGCGGTTCGGTAAACGACAATATCGCCATGGTAGCGATCAAGAAGCTGCTCAGCCATGGCCTTTATAACAAGGGCAAGGCACGCGCCGCTTCCATGGAGTACATCAAAAAGCTGAATATCAAAACTCCTTCCGGCGACCAGATCGCGGGCAACCTGTCCGGCGGCAACCAGCAGAAGATCGTTATCGCCAAGTGGCTGCTGAACGATCCGGACGTCATCATTCTCGATGAGCCGACCCGCGGCATTGACGTCGGTGCTAAGCGCGATATTTATCTGCTGCTCGGCAAGCTGGTGCAGCAGGGCAAGGCGGTTATCATGATTTCGTCCGAGATCCCCGAACTGATGGGCGTCTGCGACCGCATCATGGTAATGTGCGAAGGCAATCTCTCCGGCGAGGTGAAGCGCAACGAGTTCTCGCAGGAACGCATCATGACGCTGGCATCCGCGCTTGAAGTATAAAGGAAGGGGAACAACATGAAACAGAAAAATCTTAAAGGACTGATCAGTGAATACTTCATCTTCCTGATCTTTATCGTACTGGTCGTTGCGCTGACCATTCTGAAGCCCAGCTTCATCAGCCCGAACAACCTCGTCAACATCCTCAAGCAGGCTTCCATCAACGGCATTCTGGCGTTCGGCATGATGTTCGTCATTATTGCGGGCGGATTTGATATGTCGGTCGGCTCTACCGTAGCATTCACCGGCATTCTGGCAGCGCTGCTCGGCAAGGGTGACCTGCCGCTGATCGTGCCGCTGGTCGTTGCGATGCTGGCCGGTCTGGCAGTCGGCATGGTAAACGGCATCGGCGTTGCCATCGGCGATTTGCCCCCGTTTATTATGACGCTCGGCTCGATGACGGCTGTGCGTGGTCTGGCGCTGCTGACCTCCAACGGCAAGCCGATCACCGGCATCAGCAAGGGCTACAAGGCGGTCGCTGCATCTTCTATCGCAGGCATTCCGATGCTGTCCATCTTTCTTGTAATCGTTATCATCATCTGTGCATTTGTTTTATCCAAAACGGTTTACGGACGGCGTGTTTACGCCTGCGGCGGTAATCTGCAGGCAGCCCGCGTTTCCGGCATCAACACCACTGCGATCCGCATCTCCACATTTGCTATTGCAGGCCTGCTGGCTGGTCTGTGCGGCTTCCTGATGACCTCCCGTGTTACCATCGGCCAGCCGACCGCAGCCGAGAGCTACGAGATGGACGCCATCACCGCGTGCGTAGTCGGCGGCGTATCCATGACTGGCGGCGTAGGCAAGCCGTGGGGCGTTGTCATCGGCTGTCTGCTGATCACCGTTATCGCAAACGGTCTGGATATCATGGGCGTATCGTCCCACTGGCAGAAGATCGTCAAGGGCGTTATCATCGTGGTAGCCGTTCTGATCGACGTAAAGGGCAAGACCAAGAAAAACTGATTTCCATTGTTGACTGTGAGGACCGCAGGAGCGTGCGAACGCTCCTCTCTCCTCCTATCATAACCACAACTTCTCTAAGGAGGAAAAAGAAAATGAAAAAGAGACTTCTCGCTATGCTGCTTACCGGTGCCATGACTCTGAGTCTGGCTGCCTGCGGTGGTACTTCCACCGGTTCTGATGCAGGCACCGATTCCGGTGCTGATTCCGGCAGCGATTCCTACAAGATCGCCCTCATCCAGCAGCACCAGACCAACGCATTCCAGATTGCCGTATCCGAGGCTGCTGAGGCCAAGGCTGACGAGCTGGGCGTTGACCTGACCATCCTGAGTGCTGATCAGGACGCTGCTACCCAGATCAGCCAGATTGAGCAGTGCGTATCCGAGGGCTATGATGCCATCCTGTTCGAGCCTGTTGATCCGGACGGCCTTGCTGATGCTGCAAAGTCCGCAGCTGATTCCGGCGTTGTTATGATCAACATCATCTCTGCCTGCACCGACTGGCAGAACAACGGCATCTCCGCTGTTTCCTACGGCAACAACGTAAAGGCTGGCGAAACCGAGATGGAGCAGGTTGCAAAGCTCCTCGGCGGCAAGGGCAACATCGCTATCCTGACCGGCCCGTCCGGCGACGCAGGCGGTCTGCAGCGTATGGAAGGCTACGAGAACATTCTGAAGAACTACCCCGAGATCAAGCAGGTTGTTGCTCCGGCTGATTGCCAGTGGGATACCGCAAGCGCACAGTCCACTGTTGAGAGCTGGCTGTCCGCTTACGATCTGGATGCTATCGTTTGTGAGAACGACGGCATGGCAGTAGGCGCCGGCAACGCGGCAGGTGCAAACTCCGGCATCGTTATCACAGGCGTTGACGGCACGCCGGACGGCTTTGAGGCTATTCAGGACGGCCGCATCACCGGTACCGTTTCTCAGAACGGCGGCGCTATGGCTGCAAACGGCATCGAGGCTGCTGTTAAGCTGCTCAAGGGTGAAACCCTCGACACTACCGAGATCGTAACCGACAACACCTGGATCGACTCCAGCAACGTTAAGGATTACGAGTAATTTCTTGAAAATGCTTTGCAAATCCTTGCAAACAGTGTTATTATGAATAAGAAAAAGGGAAAACGGATACGTTTTCCCTTTTTCTTATCAACAAGCGAAATTCATTTTCCTAAAATTACCTTCAAAGGGGAATATGTATGTTAAGGGTCGTACTGGCAGATGATGAAAAAAAGGTCCTGCTGCTGATGCGCAAGCTGATTGACTGGGAAAGTCTTGGCTTTGAGATTGTCGGCATGGCGAGCGACGGTATAAGCGCACTCGATCAAGTGCGCGAAAAGAAGCCGCACTTGCTGGTGACCGATATCCGCATGCCCGGCTATAACGGCATTGACCTCATTCGGCAGGCAAAGCAGATTCAGCCGGGACTGCATTTTATCATCGTCAGCGGCTACCGCCAGTTTGAATATGCGCAGAATGCGCTCAAATACGGCGTAGAAGGCTATCTGCTTAAGCCGCTCAAGCAGGAGGAAATGGTCGATCTGCTGATCAGCCTCAAGGAGAAGATGGGCGAGGAAGCAGCGATAGAGTACCGCTTGAAAAAGAGCAGCGAGCGCGAGCAGGAGCGCATCATCGACACCCTGATGACTGAGGTGCGCGGCGGTGTACGCACCTCGAGCACCGTGCGCTCGTTTGATCTGGAGCGCGGTCTGCCCGAAGGCGGCAGCTACTTTGCGGCTGTTATCAAGCCGAATATTCCGTCCGCGGCAGAAAATCAGGACGGCTTCCGTGCCATGCAGAAGCACGCGCTCGAGATCGTCCGGCAGGAGCTGGGACAGATGGACTGCGGCTTTGTGGCATCGGCACGCCGCGAGGGTATCGTGGCGGCCGTGTATACGCCGGAGTATCAGCCGGTCGAGGTCAAGCGGTGCTTCACCAAGATACGCAAGGAGATCGAAAAGCAGCGCGACCTGTTCTGGGGCATTCGCGCCGCCGTCTGCCTTGGCAGCCGGCAGAGCACCGCAGAAAAGCTGTCCGTTTCGCTGAAGGAGGCGCTTTGGCTGTGCATCGACGCTTTGTGCCACACACCAAACTGGCGGGACGCCGAAGCCGAAACACCGGATTTTTCCCTGCATTATACGCTGGACGGCGCGCAGAAGCGCCGCTTTCAGGAGGCTGCCGCATGTCTGAACACCGAGCAGTACGCCGAGGAGCTGGAGGACAGCTACCGCGCAGTTATGTCTATGCAGCCGCTCTGGGGACAAATGCTGGAGGACTGGGTCCGGCAGATACTAACTGCGGTGCGCTACGGCTTGCAGCAGGACGGCAGCGCCGATGAGCAGTTCTATCAGCGCATGGAGGACGGACTGTGGCAGTGTACCAACGCACAGGAGCTGCTTCGGCTGCTGCAGGACGGCGTCAGCGGTGAGCTGAACCGCCTGCGCCGGGAGCGCTCTCAGCGCGAAGCGCGTCCCATTACGGACGCAAAGCACTTTATCCAGCAGCATTATCAGGAATCTCTGCGGCTCGAGGACGTCAGCAATGCGGTCGGCTTCAACGCGACCTACTTTTCCGCCATGTTCAAAAAGGAGACCGGACAGAATTTCATGGATTATCTGACCGAGCTGCGCATGAATAAGGCGAAGGAATTGCTGTGCGGCGATGAATGCTCGGTGCAGGACGTTGCCGAACAGGTTGGCTACCGTGACCTGAAATATTTTTCCCGCCTGTTCAAGAAAACCACCGGAATCAGTCCGTCGGACTATAAAAAGCTGTACAGGTAGGTGAAGGGCATGTGGCTGAAAACACAATGGAAGCTGCGCCGGGCGCTGCGCCGCTATCGGCGGGACGGCAATCTGGACGCGGTGCTGCACGAGGATTGGAGCCGCTGCCGCGATATTTTTGCCTTTTTCCACGAGATCGAGGATCGTCTGCACGGCGAGGAGATCACCCGCCTGCGGCAGAAGCAGGCGGAGTATCTGGCGCTGCAAAACCAGATCAATCCGCATTTTCTGTACAATGCGCTTGAGGCGATCCGTTCGGATGCGCTCTTGGCGGATTGCGAGGACATCGCGGAGACGACCGAGGCACTGGCGACTTTTTTTCGCTACACCATCTCCAATGTGCAGGAATATGTCACCTTTTCGGACGAGTTGGACAACGCCGAGAACTATTTCACCATCCAGCGCTGCCGCTTCGGTGACAAGCTGGATATGGAACTGGAAATGGAAAACGAGGACTTGCTTGAGGCGCGTATGCCCAAGCTGATCCTGCAGCCGCTGGTGGAAAACGCCGTCGTGCATGGTCTGGAGGGCAAGATAGGGCAGGGAACCGTACATATTTCGGTGGAAAACAGCGAAAACACGCTGTTTCTGCGCGTCAAGGACGACGGAATCGGTATTTCCGAGGAGCAGGTGGAGCAGCTGAACGAGGAGTTTGCCCATGGAAGCGCGAACGCCGTCAGCCGCAAACGCGGCGGCATTGCGCTGCGCAATGTCAACAGCCGTATACGGCTGATGTTCGGAGAAAATTACGGTCTGCGGATATTCAGCGCGAAGGGAATCGGTACCGAATGCTGCGTTACACTGCCGCTGCTGCTGCAGGAGGAGTGACATGAAGGAAGAACTGATACGCATTGAGCATGGTGTATTCCGCAGCGATACCGGCGAATACCGGTTTGATATCTCGGTTTCCTGTGGCGAGTGCATCGGCGTATATGTGGATGAGTATTTGACCTCCGGTACTGCATATCTGGATCTTTTCAAGGGACGCCTTGCACTGACGGACGGACGCGCCTTCTGCTGCGGCAGCAAGACAGGCGCCGCAGTGATCGAGCACTGGATCCGGCAGAACACCATGCTGGTGGACAAATCCCGCTTTGCGGGCAGGGAGCTGACCATGCGCGATTTTGTGCTGGCGCTTGGCAGAACGACCTCGTACCGGCAGAAGAACCGCAGTGCGGCACGGCTGAAATCGCTTGCCGCGACCGATATGCTGCGGCAGCTTGGGCTGGAGCATTCGTGGGAGACGCGCCTTGCCGACCTTTCGGTGCTGGATTATTACCGGCTTTCGGTGTTCCGCGCATGGTTCACCGGCTGTCGGCTGCTCGTCCTCGATCGGATGACAGAGGCACTGCGCCGGCAGGATCAGGACCGGCTGATGCAGTGCGTACAGCTTCTGCTCGGGCATGGCATGGCGGTGCTCCTTTTCGATATGGATGAGATGTTCATGTTCCGCTATGCCGGCCGCATTGATGTGATTAAGGAGCGCCGCACCTTTTTCCGGCTGTATCCCGAGGAATACGGGCCGTGCCTGTTTGAGCTGCTCGGTTGGGAGCGTGCCAGCCGTCCGGCATGGATGGAGCGCACAGCGCCCGCAAAGGGCAAGACGGTGCTTTCCGTATTTGAACTGTCCCTGCCGCCACTGCCGCCGCTGTCCTTCGAGGTATGCGCCGGCGAGATCGCCTTTCTGCACGATGAGAATTACAGCACCGGACGCCGTCTGCACGACTGCTTTCTGGGGAATCAGGGCTGGCAGAACGGCATTTTCCGGCTGGACGGCAGAATTTACGACCACAGCGAGCTGAACCGTATCATCGGCACTGAGATCGGCATCCAGATTGAGCAGCCCGACCGACCGGGCGGCGTGCTGTTTGACAACATGACCGCGCTCGACAATCTGTGCACCTGTCTGATTCCTAAGGCAGACAAGCGGCTGATCCGCAAAAAGCTCGTCTCCAGTATTCTGGAGGAGGCGACTCGCTGGTTCCCGCGCGAAATGCTGCTGCGTCCGCTCAGCGCATGGTCACTGCCCGATCGTCTGCGGTTTTCGTATTATCGGTGGTATCTGCTCAATCCCAAGCTGCTGATCTGCTTTTTCCCGTTCGCGGGACAGGAATCGGCGCATCACAAGATGATCATTGATATGCTGGTGCTGTGCGCGCGGCGCGGCATGGCGGTCTGGATCATCTCCTCCGGCATTGACGCCATCTGCGAAAAAACCGATAACGAAGAGTTTCTGCGCCGTCTGCGCTACATCAAGGAATGATGTGTGCAGGCGGCGTTTTTCTTATCCAATCTGCACGACAACCGACCTCCGACTTTGTGGGGATTCCATATTGTGACAATCTGCGGAAACCGATATAATAGAACTGTAAAAGCATAGGAAACAAAGCGGCATTCGATCAGCGTCAATACTCCTCCGGATGCCGCTTTCCGCAACAGTCGGAAAGGAGGGACTGTTATGACCGAACTGATGCTGAAGCTTGCCGCGTTCCTTGCGATGGTGATCGACCATGCGGCGGCGTGCCGTCTGGACAGGGTGTTTTTTCCGGGGTTTAGCAAGGTGTATATGATTTCCAGAGCAATCGGACGCATGGCGTTTCCGATTTATGCCTTCTGTCTGGTCGAAGGATTCCGCCACAGCCATGATCTCCGCCGATACGGCGGGCGTCTGCTGCTGCTCGGGGTCATCTCGCAGCTTCCGTATGCGTTTACGCTCAACCGCGGGTATCTCGAGCCCGCGTTCGGAGAGGTGTTTCCCATTAACCCGAGTCGGGCGTTCCGAAGCTTAAATATTCTGTTTACGCTGTTTATCGGGTTGGTTCTGCTGGTTTTCTTTCGTAAAAAGCCGCTGGCGCGGGTGATTCAGTCCAAAGGGCTTGCGGTGCTCCTGCTCGCCTGCGGCGGCTTCGCGGTCTATACGGCGGAGCCGGAGTTTGACTCGCGCTTCCGCCGGCTGTGCACCGTGCTGCTCCTTGCCTCGGCAATCGCGGTCGCGCTGCTGCACGTTTGGCGAAAGCACCTTGCCCTGCGGGATTGGCTCGCGCGGTTTGCGGTGCTCGTGTTTGTTGTGCTGCTGTTTGAGCGGTATCCGCTTGCGCATCTCCGGTGCAACATCGACTACGGTGTATGGGGAATTTTGCTGATTTTGTGCCTGTCGTATGCCGAGAGCCGATGGAGTCGCGCGCTTGTTGTTTTACTCTGGGGTGCGCTGTTTTATTCCTCGCTCGGTATGCCGGATTGGGGTTCGATCTGCGGCACGGCGGCGGCAGCGCTCCTTCTGCTGCTGTACAACGGCGAGCGCAGCCGGAAACCGCACCCGAAGCTGAACAAAGCCTTTTATGCGGCGTATCCGCTGCACCTCGCGGTGATCTGGGCGATGGTGATTGCAGCGAAAGGTCCGCTGACGCAGCTCAAGCTGTTGAAGTATTATTTGTAAATCGCAAAAAACAGACCGACAGAGTGAATGTCGGTCTGTTTTTTGCAGGCTTTAAGCGGAAATTTTGTATTCTGATTTTGGCTTTGGTTCCTTGCGCGAGTTCCGTCCGCGCCTTATCAGTATGCAAAATTTATTCGCGAATCGCTCTTGTTCAATTATGCGGTTTGCCTTTACAATTTACCTTTTCTACATACGCCGGAAACCCGGCTGCAGCCTAATGCGCAACCGGGTTTCCGGATAAACTGTTCATGATTCTTCGTTTCTTGCGGATTCAATATCCTGCAGAAGCTGTTTCTGCGTATCATCGAACAGCAGGCGCTTGTTATGCGCGAAATACGCATCGCACCCGAAGTTCTGGATAAACCACGAGGTAAACCAGTTCGCGGTCAGTTCGGTAGCGAACAGCACCAGCTCCTGCGAGTCCGGAATGGCGGCATCGAGGAAGGCAAATGCGTTTGCCAGTTCGGCATCGGTCTTGTCTGCGGCGGCTGCGCGTGCGTTCACATCGGCGGAGAAAAGCGCCTTCAGGCGGTCAAACTGCTGATCCATGGGTACTTTTTCAAGCATGAGCGTCTGCCGGTAGGCATCCAGACGCTCCACCTCGCGGGAGGCGACATAGAGCGCGTCCTTGTCGGACGAGCCGCCGTTTCGCTTGTCTGCAAGCGCGGTACGCTTTTCATCCGGCAGGGAAGCGATGGCCTTTTCGCCTTCTCGGATGGCGAGCAGGTCGGCATGAAGTGCGTCGGTCAGCGCATCCAGACGGTACGCGTTACGGGCATCGTCTGCCAGCCGGCTCAGCAGCAGACCGAGTACGCCCAGCTTTTCGTCAAACGGCGCGTCTCGCAGTTCGGAAGCGCGAACCGGCTCCCAGGTGCCGGAAAGCAGCTCATCCACGCGGTAAACCTGCTTATATTTGTCATAAAGCTGCAGATAATTCGCAAAATCGCTTGCCACCTGCGGCAGCTGCAGATACTGCTCCACAACCTGACGATCAATCGGAATACCCAGCGACTCGTACACCTGCATCAGCTCGGACAAATCCTCCCAGCCGCGTGCGGTGACAAACTGCAGTCCGTCGGCGGTGGCCTCTACGCGGTAAAAATGCTCGCGCCGGATCTCGAGGTAGGACAGAATCGCGCCGTGGATGCCGCGTCGGTACGCGTATTCCTTCCACACGCCGAAATCCTCTTCGATGTCGATTCTTTTGACGCGGTCGAGTGTTACCACGTCAAATTCCCGCACGGATTTGTTGTATTCCGGCGGATTTCCGGCCGCTACGACCACCCATCCTGCAGGCAACTGCTGGTTGCCGAAGGTCTTGCACTGCAGAAACTGCAGCATCATCGGCGTGAGCGTCTCGGAAATACAGTTGATCTCATCGAGGAACAGAATGCCTTCTTTTACGCCTGTGCGTTCCATTTCGCGGTACACCGAAGCGATAATCTCGCTCATTGTGTAGGCGGTTACCGTGCGTTCCTCGCCGCCGAGCATCACCTTGTCGATGAACGGCAGACCGAGCGCGGACTGGCGCGTGTGGTGTGTCAGCGTGTAGGAGACAAGGCCGACGCCGGTCTCCTCGGCAATCTGCTGCATGATCTGCGTTTTGCCGATGCCCGGAGGTCCCATCAGCAGGATTGGCCGCTGCCGAATCGGCGGAATGCGATACGCGCCGAATTCATCGGTCGTGAGATACGCCTTGAGCGCATTTTTGATTTCGTTTTTTGCTCGTTTGATGTTCATAACTGCGCCTCGTTAGTCAAATTGATCCAGAAAATTATGTTTGCCGTTCGCATCGCGCCAGCCGAGCAGCTTGGTGGTATCGACGTTCTTGACCGCGTTGAAGAGGTTCGCTTCAATCTGCGGGTTGTTTGCCGCGAGAGACGCGATCAGCTGCTTGATTTCCGCGCGCTTGGTGTCGCTTTCCAGCTTTTTCGCCGGACAGTCGCACGGCAGGAAGGTCAGGCCGCAATATTCCGCCCAGTCGAGGACACTCTGCTCGCGCGTGAAATACAGCGGACGGATCAGCTCCATGCCCTCGTAATTCTTGGCCTTGACGCGCGGCAGCATGGCCTGCACCTGACCGCCGTAGATCAGTCCCATCAGCACGGTGCCGATGGCATCATCATAGTGATGACCGAGCGCGATTTTATTGCAGCCGCGCTTGCGTGCTTCGGTGTACAGGTAGCCGCGCCGCATTTTTGCGCACAGAAAGCAGGGGTGCTCGGCAGAGTGTACCCCTGCCACGCGCAGTACATCGGTATCGAAAATTTCGAGCGGGATGTCCAGTCGTTTTGCGTTTTCCTCGAGGTGCTTGCGGCCCTCCGGCGCATAGCCCGGGTCCATTGCAAGGAACACGAGGTCAAAATCCATCGTGTGCTGTAAATCCTGCAGCAGCAGTGCCAGCAGCATGGAATCCTTGCCGCCGGAGATGCAGACCGCAACCTTATCGCCCGGTTTTACCAGTTCATATGCTTTTACCGCGTCTACGAACGGCTTGCGCAATGTACGCACAAATTCGCTTTGCAGCGTTCTTTTTATCTCTTTTGCAGTCATTTTGCGCCCTTCTTATGCTGAAAATGATAGGTGATACGGGCAAGAATGCTGTCCGGCGCGAAATGCCGCGCCAGTGTCATGGCCTTCATGGCTGCACCCGGAACGACAACCGCCTTGCCTGCAAACAGGCCGTCAACAGCTTCGCGCGCCACACGCTCTGCTGACAGACCGGAGAGCGAAAACCGCACGCCTGCGACCTTGTTGAACTCGGTGTCCACCGGTCCCGGACAGAGGGCGCACACACGCACCGGAGAGCCGGCGCGGCGCAGCTCCTCGCGCAAGGCTTCTGTCAGGCGCAGAACATAGTTTTTGGTGGCGTAATAGGTCGCCATCAGCGGTCCCGGCAAAAATCCCGCCGAGGACGACACGTTGAGAATATAACCGCGTCCGCGCTGCACAAAATCCCGCACAGCCAGCTTGGTGAGAATGTGTACGGCACGCACGTTGGTGTCGATCATGCGCAGTTCCTCATCCAGATCGGCGGTGACAAACTCGCCGAACAGGCCGAAACCCGCGTTGTTGATCACGACCTCCAGTTCCTCGCTCTGTACCGCCTCGTACAGCAGGCGGCATTCCTGCTCGTCCGACACGTCCGCCGCGATGATGCGGCACGGCACCGGCAGCTCTGCCGCCAGTTCGCGCAGGCGTTCCTCTCTGCGGGCGCACAGGATCAGCTCGTAGCCGCGTGCCGCCAGCAGGCGCGCCATTTCGCGTCCCAGTCCAGAGGACGCACCCGTGATGAGTGCTTTCATGCAAATTCCCTCCGTTTTGCTCTGATATTCATATACTATATAGTATCATGATGCGTTGTCCGCGTCAATTCATGCCGTTCGTCACATTCTGTACAAATTTGCGGCCGGTTACGGGTTTACCCCGATTTCGCTTTTCAATAAGATGGGAGAATGGTATAATAATGATGAAGTATGACAGCTTATTTTTACAATGGATAATTTTTCGCCAGAAGCCGAAGATAGGAGGGGCGAATATGAAAAATAAAGAAACAGACACCGAATTGGAATCCAGACTGCTGGAAATTCTGGTGCACCCGTGCCGTATTGAGGACATCCGGCGCGAGCTGCCGAATGCAGGCAAAAACAATCTCAAAAACGCGCTGGATGCGCTCGTTGCGGACGGCAGGGTGATGAAAAACAAGAAAAATCGCTTTGCGGTCTCCGCGCACTACGGCTGTGCGGCCGGAACCTATCTGGCTACCGAGCGGGCATTCGCGTTTGTCGCGCCGGATTATCCGGAGGGCGAAGCCAAGCCGGATGATCTGTTCATCCCGCCGAATGCGTCCGGCGGTGCGTGGCACGGCGACCGCGTGCTCGTCAAGGTGAGTGAGCGCAGGAACAACCGCGGCCGCAAGGAAGCAACTGTTATCCGCGTGCTGGGACGCGCCGGCAAGGAGCTGACCGGCGAACTCGTGCAGCGCGGCAAGGCATTTTTCGTGCAGCCGACCTCGAAAAAGTATCCGGAGATCGCGGTGGACAAGCATGACCTCGGCGAAGCCGCCGTCGGTGACTGCGTGGCTGTTTCGATCTCGCACTACGGCGATGAGCAGTTTATGCCGCAGGGCGTTGTCCGCGCGGATTTGGGCGAAAGCGGTACGATGGAGGCCGCTATCGCGGCTGTTCTGCACGAAAACGGCGTGTATGACGTATTTCCGAACGAGGTGCTCGAGCAGGCGCTTGCCATTCCGCAGGAGGTCGATATGGGCACCGCCGGCAAGCGGCTTGACCTGCGCGACAAGCTGATCTTTACCATCGACGGCGATGACGCGAAGGACTTTGACGACGCGGTTTCGCTCGAAAAGCTGGAAAACGGACACTATCTGCTCGGCGTACACATCGCGGACGTGAGCCATTACGTCACGCCGGATTCGCCGCTTGACGCCGAGGCGTTCCGCCGCGGCACGTCGGTTTATTTCCCGGGACACGTTGTGCCGATGCTGCCGTTCGCGCTGTCCAACGGCATCTGCTCGCTCAACCCGAAGGTGGACCGTCTGGCGTTCTCCGCGCTGATGGAGGTCGATAAGGACGGCCGCCGGTATGGTGCGAAATTTGCCAAGTCGGTCATCTGCTCCAAGGCCCGCATGACCTACAACAAGGTCAACAAAATCCTCGCGGGGGACAAGGGGCTGCGCGAGGAATACGCCTTTCTGGTCGAGACTGCCGAGACGATGAACAATCTGGCGCACGCGCTGTACAAGCGCCGCATTGAGCGCGGCGCACTTGAGCTGGACATTCCGGAGGCGGAAATCCGCGTGGACGAGAACGGCAAGCCGGTTGAAATCCGGTTCCGTGAGCGCGGCGAGAGTGAAAAGCTGATCGAGGAATTCATGCTGCAGGCCAACGAAGCGGTTGCCGAGTATATGTGCAAGCGCGAGCTGCCGACCGTCTACCGTGTGCACGAGAATCCCGATCCGGACAAGCTGCGCGTGTTTGCGTCGTTTGCGCGTCCGTTCGGCTACCGCATCGATCCGTCCAAGCCGGAGGATACGGCGCAGTTCCAGACCGTGCTGCGCGGCGCAAAGAACGACCCGAAGCAGCGCGTGCTGCCGACGCTTCTGCTGCGCTCGCTGGCGCGTGCCCGCTACGCGGACGAGTGCATTGGCCATTACGGCCTGAAGGCGAAGTTCTACCTGCACTTTACCTCGCCAATCCGCCGTTATCCCGATCTGGTGGCGCACCGTATGCTGCAGAAGGCGCTGCTCGGCGAAGAATTTACCGCGGCAGACGAAACGATGTGCGAGGAAGCCGCAGACCAGTCCACAAACCGCGAACAGGCTGCCGACAACTGCGAACGCGACATCGACAAGCTGTATATCGCGTCCTACATGCAGCAGTTTATCGGTGAGGAATTTGACGCGGAGGTTTCCGGCGTACAGTCGTTCGGCGTGTTCGTTGCGCTGGAAAACGGCTGTGAGGGTCTGATTCGAGCCGAGCTGATGACCGGCGACTTCTACCAGTATGACGAGGAGCACATGGCGATGGTCGGCCGCCACACCGGCAAGCGGTTTACAATCGGCACGCCGATGCGTGTTAAGCTGCTTGCTGCAAGCGACACCACCGGTCAGATCGACTTTGCACCGGCAGACGGCTCGCTTCCGGTTTCGGAAAAGCTGGATCGTCCGCGCCGTGAGGACACCGACCGTGCACCGAGAGGCAATCGCGCGGAGCGCCGCCGCCACAGCGGCAAGGGGCGCGGCGGCAAGCCCGGAAAGGGCAAAAAACCGCCCACGCGCAAGAGAAGATAATAAGTATAGGAGAGAACCTTTTATGTCCAATAAAGTAACCGTTGCTGCAATTCAGATGACCTATGGTCTGGATGAAGCCTGCGAGAAGGTTCGCGAAGCGGCATCTCAGGGTGCGCAGATCATTTTGCTGCCTGAACTGTTTGAAAACTGGTATTTCTGCCAGGAAAAAAGCTATGAAAATTACCATTTAGCGACAACGCTCGAGGAAAATTCGGCGGTCCGCGAGATGCAGACCATTGCCCGTGATTTCAAGGTCGTCATTCCGGTCAGCTACTACGAGCGGGTCGGCGAGACCACGTTCAACACGGTGGCTGTCATTGACGCGGACGGCACGATCATGGGTCAGTACCGTAAGACCCACATTCCGGATGACCATTTCTATCAGGAAAAGTTCTATTTTACGCCCGGAAATACCGGATTCAAGGTCTGGGATACGGCTTATGCGAAAATCGGCGTCGGTATCTGCTGGGACCAGTGGTTCCCGGAGTCCGCGCGCTGCATGGCGCTGCAGGGCGCTGAACTGCTGTTCTACCCGACCGCCATCGGTTCCGAGCCGATTCTCGACTGCGATTCCATGCCGCACTGGCGGCGCTGCATGCAGGGTCACGCGGCGGCGAACATTATGCCGCTGATCGCGGCAAACCGCATCGGCACCGAGACCGTCAAGCCGACCGAGGATAACCAGCACCAGTCGTCCTCGCTGACGTTCTACGGCTCGTCCTTCATCGCGGATGAGACCGGCGCGCTTGTCGAGCAGGCTGACCGCGAAAACGCAGGCGTGCTGACGCATACGTTCGATTTGGATGAAATCCGTGAGATGCGCCGTTCGTGGGGTGTCTACCGCGATCGGAGACCGGAAATGTATGGTGCAATGCGCGGTTACGGCGCAGAATAAGCAAAAGAAAACCCGATTGCGTGTACGCAATCGGGTTTTTGCTGTATAAAGGATTATTGCTCCAATTTTGCCAGAAAGTTCTCCATATCCGTATCCTCGGTCATGGTAATGCGGTGCATGCTGTACAGCGTCTGCGGCAGACCCTGTACGACCGCATTCACGCCCGGCTGGGTGGTGAACGTCAGCTCGATGCCCTGGCTGCGCAGCGCATCCATCGTCAGTGTGCCGTACGCGCCTTCCGGATAGGACAGCGCGTTGACCTTCTCGCCGGTGATCGGCTCGATGGCCTGCTGGCTCTGCTGGATATCAGCCTTGACAGCGGCTTCGTAGTCCTCATCGCTTTCGCCGGGCAGCTGCGCGAGTGTTTCCCGAACACGGTCGTTTCCGTCCTCGAACGGCGGCCACTGGTGCATGTCATAGGTGTGGCTCTGGATGGAAATCAGGCCGGAATCCACCATTTCCTGCATCTCAGCCGCGCCGAAGTGCGGTGTCATGGCGTGGTCGGTATTCTTGTAGGTGTCCTTGCCGATGGAAACGCCGATGGCGAAAATGGTCGCCTTCATGTTGTATTCCTTGAGAACAGGGAATGCGTCCGCGTAGTTGCTCAGATAGCCGTCGTCAAACGTGAGAACGATGGGTTTCGCGGGCAGCGGTGTACCATTGTAGACGTAATCGCGCAGTTGATCGAGCGAAATCGCGTTGTAGCCGGCATCGGAAAGCGCCTGAATCTGTTTGCGGAACGCCTCCGGCGAAATGGTAGCCGAGCCGCTGACCTCCTCGGTCAACTGGTGCCACGTCAGAATCGGAACCTTAACGGCGGTATCGTTGTCCGTGCGCGGTGCAGGACGCTGCGCGAAATAGTCATGCGGCGTGTCAGAGGTCACATAAGTGCCGAAATCCGACGGAATTGCGGTGATAGCAGGAGTAAAGTCGGGATACTCCTTCTCGGCAATGCGGGTTGCCATCATCTCGCCAATGTTGTTGCGGAAGTGCGTGCTATCGTAGAAGAAGCGCGGCTCGCTGCTGACAGACGAGGACGAAAAATCCCAGTAATCGGTCACTTTGGCAAGAGCTTCGTAGAAATTCGTGATATCCTCGTTGTAAAAGTTCTTGTAATAGTCGGTGTACACCGGAGCGGTCAGCACAATCAGATTGACGCCGTTTTCCTCGCAAACCTTGCGGATTGCGGCTACCGACTGCATGCAGGCTTCGGTCTTGTACAGGTGCAGCGGCTCGTGGTTGGGATAATTGGTGAATACCGGATAGGCGTTCAGATAATCCGCGGTAGAGCCGATCGGCTCTACATCACGCACGCGCTTGTCATACGCACCGGTCTGCTCGTCGAATACGTCGAACGACTGCGGCATGAGCGTGTCCTTTTTCTGATTCACCAGCTTCTGATAGCCGTACCGCGGATCTGCGAGGAGAAACCGCGAGTAATACGACAGCGCGGACATATCCGGGTCGGTTTTGTAGTGCAGGCTGTGGGTCAGCTTGTTGGACTCATCATCGTAGGTCAGTCCGTTGTCCAGATACACATTCAGCACCAGATTTTTGACTGTGTAGTTGTCAATCAGGTAGTTTGCGATCTTTTCGCAGTCCTTCATATCCGCACCGTACATGATGAGATTGTAGAACTTCGCGTTCAGCATCTCGTTAAACGATTCGGTCGGCAGCGAGCTGGTGGACGAGCAGCCGAGGAAATACGAGTCGTACTCGTCATGGTGCTGCTCGAGATAGGAGATTTTCGCCGCACGCGGATTGTTGGTCTCGTCATACGAAAACCACTGCATAAACCGGTCGCCGAACGCGCCGAACGGGTCGGTGACGTAGTTGAATCCGGCCAGCAGTGCGGCCAGGATCAGCACGATAACGGGCAGAGAAAGCACCCATTTTTTTGCGTTCATGCTCTGCCTCCTTAAAATTGCTTGTAGATGAACTCGGACGAGATGTATCCGGCACGGAAAATGCCGAACAGCAGCAGGACCACGAGCGAAACGGTCAGCACGGTCAGCTGCATGAGCGCCGGGCGCTCGTTGAGCCATGCCTGCACATCCGTGCCGCGTTCCTCAAAGAACTCCACGCCGTGGACGATGAGAATGCCGACAAAAATGATGATAAAGTCGGAAATACCCAGTCCAAGCGTCGGCACAACCGACGTAAACTCACTGAAATGCGGGTGCAGCACGGTCGTTCCGAGCAGCGTGAATACAGTCTTGAGACGCGGTGCGCGGGTGAAATAACGGCCGATAAACACCAGTCCGAACGTGCGGACGGTCATAAAAATACGCCAGCCGGTCGATTTGTCGTTGATGTGCAGCTTTTCCTTCCACGAAAGGAAGCGGCGCTCCATCAGCAGGGAAGCGGTAATGAGGATACCGTTCCACAGGCCGAACGCAATGTAGCGGAAGTTGGCGCCGTGCCAGATGCCGATGATCAAATACACGATAAACGTAGCGGTCGAGGTGGCACAGATCTTGCCCATCATGCCTTTGAAATGCTTGCGCGCCCACTTGCCGAGCTTGCCGAACGGCTTGGAAAACGCCAGAGGATAGAACACATAGTCGCGCATCCACGCACCGAGCGTGATATGCCAGCGGCGCCAGTAGTCGGTGAGCGAGGTGGAAAACAGCGGTCGGCGGAAGTTGAGCGTCATATCGATGCCGAACATGCGCGCGACGCCGCGTGTGATGTCGATGCCGCCGGAAAAATCGCAGTACAGCTGAATGCAGTAAAACAGAATACCGAGCGCAATGACAGCGCCGCCGTAGGGACAGTTCTCCATGATGACGTTGTTTACCAGAACAGCCGCGCGGTCGGCGATGACGATTTTTTTGAAGTAACCCCAGAGCGCCAGCTGAATGCCGATCTGCAGGTCGTCCCAGCACAGCTTGCGCTCTGCGGTAAGCTGCGGCGCCAGCTGATCGAAACGGCTGATCGGTCCTTGCACCATCTGCGGGAAGAACGATACGAACAGACCGTAGCGCAGCGGATTGCGTTCGGGCGCATATTTGCCGCGGTACACGTCAATGACGTAGCTCATGGACTGGAAAATGAAAAACGACAAACCGAGCGGCACGACAAAATCCCATCGGGGAATGTGATTGCCGAGCGCGGACGGCAGCAGCTCGAGCGTGAAATTCCAGTATTTCATCGCGTAGAGCAAGCCAAAACAGCAGACCGCGCAAATTACCGCGATCTGCCTCTTTTTGTGCTGTATTTGGGCCTTTTGCGCCTTGTCGGCAGGCTTGATGGCGTTATAGCGCCCGAGAATAAGTCCGGTTACCCAGGTCATTCCGGCCACCAGAACCACCCACGCAAACGCCTTGACCGAGCCGGCCATGTAAAACGCCGCACTCGCCAGCAGCAGGATGCACCACTGTGCCTTTTTCGGCACGATGTAGTAGAGCAGCACGCTCGCAATGGTGAGTATGATAAACGAAGCGGAAGTAAAAGCCATTAGTTCTGCGCGTTCTCGATCAGTTCAACAATGGCGTCAACCGAGTTGAAGTTCTCCGGCGTCAGGTCGTTGACACCCAGCTGAACGTCAAACTCCTCCATCAGCTCGGAAATAACGGCTACGATGTCGAGGGAATCGATGATGCCGTCGTCGATGATGGCGGTTTCGTGCTCAAAGTCGTTGCCCGGGCAGATCTCATTCAGAATTTCGATAATTTTTTCTCTCATGGTCGATTTCTCCTTTAATTATATTGCAGCACGGCGGAAGTCCATCCGTCGGGCCGGTAGCCGTGTTGTTCGTAAAAATGCTCGGCCGGAGCATTGCCGGTCCGCGCCCATACCTGACTTTTTGCACCGTCCGTTGTCGCAAGATACGCAGTGAGCAGCTCGCCGGCAAGACCTTTTCCGCGGCAGTCCGTACGCACGGCAAGGTGCCGAATCTCGGTCGAGGCGCGGGAAACCGCAAAATGCAGCACACCGGAAACACCTTTTTCGTCCCGGGTGATAACGGTATGGCCGTCTTCGAGGTTTTCGCGCAGATCGTCCGCAGTCGGCAGACAGCCGGTGAGAGCGGAGAAGTGCTCACTTAAAAAGTGGGAAACATCCTCGAAATCCTCCGGTTTTGCCGGAACTGCGGTTGTTTCCACCGGAAATGCTTCCGGTTTTCGGGTGCGCCGCGTGCGGCGCAGCACCTGACGAAAACCGAGGGCACAGAACTGCTCGGCGGCATTATCCATGACCTCCGCGTCTTTCGCACGGCAGGACAGCTCGGTCACAACCGGCCTGTCCGTCTCCGGCAGGGAAAGCACCGCGCCCGGATGCAGGTAGAACGTCATCACAAGGTGGTCGCCGCGTTCGCGGAACAGCAGCAGTGCGCCGTCTGCCTCGTGAATGTACAGTCCGTTTTCGATTTCGCGCGTGTAGTCCTCACCGCGCAGAAAGTTGTTGGTGAGGACACCGCGCTTGAGCTGTGCGTTCAGCAGATCGGAAATCTGTGCGAAATTCTCAATCTTCCGCATGGATAAATTGCTCCTTCAGCTTGACGCGGTCGATCTTGCCGTTGGCGTTCATCGGCAGTGCGTCCAGTTTTTCGTAGATGTTGGGCAGCATGTATTTGGGCACCAGTCTGCGCATGGCACGCGCGAGTGCCGCAGCATCCGGCTCGCCTTCGTAGATGCAGAGGATGCGGTCGCGGCTGCGGTCAAACAGGCAGGCTGCGGCGGCGATGCCGTCCACGCTGTGCAGCGCGGTCTCGATCTCGCCAAGCTCGATGCGGTAGCCCATGTGCTTGATCTGTCCGTCCTGCCGCGACAGGAAATACAGCAGACCGTCGTCCTTCTTGACGGCGATATCGCCCGTGCGGTACAGAATATCGCGGAAATACGGGTTTGTCGGGTTCTGGATGAAGCATTCGTTCGTCTTTTCCCAGTTGCCGAAGTAGCCGCTGGCCAGTCCGCTGCCGCGCACGCAGATCTCGCCGGCCTCGCCGTCCGGAACGGGCTTGCCGTCCTTGTCGAGCAGCACAATCTGCATGTTGCGGCAGGCTTTGCCGATTGGAATGGCTTCATCGTCGCGGTAGTCGCGGGTGAGGTGGAATGCGGCACAGTCCACGGTGGTCTCGGTCGGTCCGTACATATTGACAACCTCAAGACCCGGAATCGCGGCCTTCCACGCATTGACATAGCGCGCCTGCAGCGCTTCACCGCCGAGAGCGGCTTTGCGCAGCGTGGGCGGCGCGCACTTGCTCAGTGCACCCGAGCTTGCCACAAAGTGGAACGCACTGGTCGCCCAGTTGATGGCGGTCACGCCGACACGCTCCATCTCCTTGAGCAGCAGCATCGGGAAGGTAAACAGCTTTTTCGAGAAAATATGGCAGGTTGCACCGAGCGAAAGGGTCTGGTACAGATCCTTGCACGAAAGGTCAAAGTAAAACGGCGCCTGATTGCCGAAAATATCATGCTCGGTGTAGCCGCAGAACTCGCTCATCCAGTCGGTGAAGTCGATGACCGCACGGTGCGGAATGACGATTCCCTTCGGCGCACCGGTCGAACCCGAGGTGAACAGCAGGTAAACCGGGTCGATATCCAGTACGCTCTCACGGATGGACTGCAGCAGGTCTGCGTCAGCCGGTGCTGCAAAGCCCTCGTCCATCGAGATGAGCGGGGCACAGTCGGCAAGCGGCTCGACCTGCTTACGGTTGCCCTCGGCGTAGACGATGGCAACAGGATGGACCTGCTCGAAAATACGGCGGATACGCGCTTCCGGCATGTGGTCGTCAATCGGAACGTAGCAGCCGCCCGCATACAGCACGCCCTGCATTGCGGCAACGCTTTCGGCCGTGCGGCCGATCAAAACCGCGACCGGCTTGTGCAGCGTATCGACGGCTCTGGCAAGGTGCGTGCCCAGACCCTGTGCGGCCTTCAGCAGCTCGCCGAAGGTGAACACGCGGTTCTCATCGCAGAACGCAGGCTTGTTCGCGTGCATTCGGGCAGAGGATTCCAAATATTCGAGTACATTTTTTCTCATAGACATACTTCCTCATTATGATAGTCTATTTTATCATAGAGGGCGGAAAAAGTAAACGGAAAACGGCGGTTACGCCGGAGAATCCATCCAGTGTGCGGTTTCATCCATAATATCGTGCAGAATAAAAATATCGTGCAAGGTATCGCCGGTTTCCATTGAGTGGTTGGCGTTTTCGGTCAGATAGAGCGGAATGCCGATCTTCCGGCAGCCGTTTATGATCATCTCGGTGTCCGCCCACGGATCGGCGGTGCCGTGAAAGGCGATGCCGGTCGGGTCGAGATAGGGCAGGGCCTGTTCAATCGGCGTGTAGTATACCTGCCGCGGATGAATGTTGTGCTGAACAGCATACCGTGCGGCAATCGCAGTGCCGATGCTTTTCGAGAGGAAGAAAACGCGGTCGTAAGCGGTCCAGTCGATGGCGGCAAGCTGTTCCTCTGCGGCAGAAAGCGCGGTCTGCACAGCCTGTTCGATTTTTTCGGCGTGACCTCTCAAACCGGTCGGCAGAGCGGGATACTGCACCGCGAGCAGGTCGCAGCCGTGTGCGCGTGCAAGTTTTGCGCTGTAATACAGCAGCGGTTTGTCGATATGGTAGCCGATGCCGGGGAACAGCACGGCAAGCTGGTTGCTCATAGGTAAGGCTCCTTTTTGGGAAATACAGGGTTACTCCGCCAGCTCCCGCACGGCGGCAATTGCGGTATCGACCTCGTTTTCCGTGTTAAAATATGAAAAGCTGAAGCGTACCGCGCCCTGCTGCACGGTGCCGAGTGCCTCGTGCATGCGCGGCGCACAGTGTGCACCGGCGCGTGTGGCGATGTCATAATCGGCAAACAGCGCGTCCGCAACCTCGGCGGAGTCATAGTCGCGGATATTAAGTGCCACGACAGCCGCACGTTCCGACCGGGAGAAATCGCCGTAGACGGTCACGCCGTCAAGGTCCTTCACACCGTCGTAAAACCGCCGCATGAGTGCGCGTTCGTGTGCTCCGATGGCCTGCACGGTCTGTTTTTCGATAAATTTCAGCGCGGCATGCAGTCCGGCGATGCCGTGCGTATTGAGCGTGCCCGCCTCGAGCCGTGCAGGATACGCCTGCGGCTGTTCGCGGTCGTAGGAGTGAATGCCGGTACCGCCGCGGAGCAGCGGCCGAAGCTCTACGCCCGGCCGGATGCACAGACCGCCGGTTCCCTGCGGACCCATCAGGCCCTTGTGGCCGGTGAAGCAGAGCACATCAATGTTCATGTGCTGCATGTTGATTGGTACCGCGCCTGCCGTCTGTGATGCGTCTGCGACCAGAAGCGCACCGTGTGCGTGCGCCATTGCACCGATTTTGGCGATATCGAGCAGGTTTCCGGTCAGGTTGGATGCATGCGTGCAGACAACGGCCTTGGTTTCCGGTCGAAAGAGCGTTTTCATATCCTCATAGCGGATATTGCCCTGACGGTCCGCCGGTACAAAATCCACCGATATGCCGCACGTCTGCAGATCATACAGCGGACGGAGCACGGAATTGTGCTCCAGATCGGTCGAAATGACGTGATCGCCGGACGAAAACAGACCGTAGAGTGCAATATTCAGCGCCTCGGTGGAGTTCGCGGTGAATACAACATGGTCCGCACGCGGACAGCCGAACAGCTTCGCCAGCTGACTCCGCGTTTCGAACACCATGCGTGACGCGGAAAGCGACACGCCGTGTGCACCGCGCGATGCATTTCCTGCGGTAAGAATGGCGTTTTTGACCGCCTCTGCGACTTCGGGCGGCTTGTGCAGCGTGGTCGCTGCGTTATCCAGATAAATCATGATTTCCTCCGTCAGTCGAACAGTTCGACAAGAGCGTACGTCTCGAATCCGATGCCGGTTTCACGCAGAGCGTCGAGGAGCACCTGTTCTTCGCTTGTTTCGGCCTTCCATGCCAGTCCGCAGCCTGCGCTCACCTGAGCGGGAATCGGGATCATACGTCCGGGCAGACCGCGCTGCGTGAACATGGCTTCTGCCGCGAGTGCCTGCTCGGTGGACGCGAACGCGATGACCGCAAACGGACGTTTGCGCCGCATCACGGGCGCAGAATGAGGTCGGCCTGCATCTGCTTCTCGGTGATGACGTACATGTTGGTCACGTCACCGACTGCCAGCTTGTCGGTCAGGCCGTAGTGGTTGAGACAGGTACCGCAGGTCAGAATCTCCACACCGAGCGATGCCAGGTTTTTCAGATCCTCGAGCGATGCCGAGTCTTCGCAGGTCAGGCGTGCGCCGCTGTTGTAGAACAGAATCGTGCTCGGCAGGTGCTCCTGCTGGGTGAGAGCAAAAATAAAGCCTTTGATGAGAATGCAGCCCAGCTCCTCATCGCCTTCGCCCATGTGGTCGGCGGAAATGACAACGACTGTCTTTTTCTGCGCCGCCGGTACGGTGCAGGCAATCTGCTCATCGGCTTCTGCCTTGCCGATGGAATTTTCAGTCGTGATCGTCACGCAGAACTCCTTGTCCGAGCGTTTTTCGGTCGTGATCGAGCAGCCCTTGCTCTCCGCAAGGCGAGTCAGATTCTGAACTGCAATTTCGTTATCTACCAACGTCTGAACCGTGCCCGCGCCCTTCAAATCCTGCAGCGCGTGCAGCGTTTTGATGACCGGAATCGGACATGCGTCACCGAGCGCATTCACTTGTACCATAATAAAGTTCCTCCTTTTGGGGATGTTCTGTGGATAGTATAGCACAATAAATCGCTGAAAACCATAATTTATCCACAGAATTGCGGAATACTGGGAGGAGAGGACGGTTTTTCTTGACGGTGTTCTCTTAAAAAGGGTAAAATTATAATGTATTTTACAAAAGTACGCAAAATTTATTCGCAAATCGCTTTTGTTCAATTATGCGGTATTGCCTTAAATGATAATTATCTATCCGTAACCTTATATAGAACACATTTACAGATATTACTTGCTTATTTGAACTGTGTTACCGGAAAATTATCTATGGATAACCCGAATATCCAATATCTGATACAAAATCGTTATCTGATTGACTGACACGCTGAAAGGAGGCATAACCATGCGATCCCACACCTACCTTGCCATCGACCTGAAATCCTTCTATGCCTCCGTGGAGTGCCGGGAGCGCAGGCTGGATCCGCTCGACACGCACCTTGTTGTCGCGGACGAGACCCGCACGGACAAGACCATCTGTCTGGCAGTCACGCCGTCGCTGAAAAGCTACGGCATTTCCGGCCGCGGACGGCTGTTTGAGGTACGTCAGCGCGTCAAGCAGGTCAATGCCGAGCGGCAGCGCCGTGCGCCCGGGCACACATTCACCGGCGCGTCTTACTCTGCTGCGGAACTGCGGGAAAACCCGTCTCTTGCGATGGATTTCATTATCGCACCGCCGCATATGGCGAATTATATGGCGTACAGCAGCCGGATTTATGCCATTTACATGAAATATGTCGCACCGGAGGACATGGTTGTGTACTCGATCGACGAGGTGTTCATGGACGTGACCGGCTATCTTCAGACCTACGGTCTGACCGCGCGTGAGCTGGCACGGAAAATCATTCTCGATGTGCTGAACACCACCGGCATCACGGCCACAGCAGGCATCGGCACCAACCTGTTTCTTTGCAAGGTGGCGATGGATATTGTTGCTAAGCACGTTCCCGCCGACCGCGACGGCGTGCGTATCGCCGAGCTGGACGAGCGCAGATTCCGGCATGAACTGTGGTCACATCAGCCGCTCACCGATTTCTGGCGCGTGGGACGCGGCACCGCGAAAAAACTCGAGCAGTACGGCATGTGCACCATGGGCGATATCGCGCTGTGCTCGGAGAAAAACGAGGATTTGCTGTATAAGCTGTTCGGCAAAAACGCGGAGCTGCTCATCGACCATGCGTGGGGATGGGAGCCGTGCACGGTCGCGGATATCAAAGCCTACAAGCCGAGCACCAACAGCATCAGCACCGGGCAGGTGCTTGCGTGTCCGTATACAGCGGACAAGGCACGTCTGGTTGTCCGCGAAATGGCGGATCAGCTGGTACTCGATCTGGTGAGCAAGGGCTTTGTCACCGACCGGCTTGTGCTGACCGTCGGGTACGATATTGATAACCTGAACGATCCGGCACGGCGGATTAACTACCACGGCAAGACCGAGACCGATCGCTACGGGCGCACGCTTCCAAAATCTGCACACGGCACGCAGAGTCTCGGAGAACTGACCTCGTCTACGCGAAAGCTCATGGACGCAGCGACCACGCTGTTCGACCGTATTATCGACCCGAATCTGCTCATCCGGCGCATGTATCTGGTGGCAGATCACATCCTTCCGGAATCTGACGCGCCCCAGCCGGCTCGGTGTGAGCAGCTTGACCTGTTTACCGACTATGCTGCCGAGCAGGAACGCCGGAGGGCAGAGCAGGCCGCACTCGAGCGGGAACGAAAGCTGCAGCAGGCGGCGCTTGCCATCAAGAGCAAATACGGCAAAAACGCGCTGCTCAAGGGCATGAACCTTGAGGAAGGTGCGACTGCCATCGAGCGAAACGGAAAAATCGGTGGGCATAACGCATAATCGGAAAAACATACTAAGGCAATGTAAATGAATTGCCTGATTCTGCCTCTCCACTGACGTTCTATGTCGAAAATTCGACATTTCAGGCAGTCACCCTTGTATATGGCAATCAAAGGAAATATAATATATTCACAATAATATGGAGAATATATCTTTTCTGGAAGGATTGTGAAGCTGCAAGGCAGCTGCATACGGAGAAGGCAAATGAAAATTATCTGCGAAAAAGGCTATCACGCCGGAAATGTCCTGCGTCTGGTAGCGGAATATTTGGAAAAACGATATCCGGATGATATGATTCTGGATGAAAATATGGAAATCACGCTTTCACTCAAGAACGGTGAAAACGGTCAGTCCATCGTGCTCGGTGAGAAGGAGCTGCAGCTGTCGCACCACACAGCCGATCATTCCGAGGACTACTATAATCATGATGTGCTGACCCATCTGTACACGCGCTGCAACTACGAGCACGATCTCAAGGTCTTTCAGCTGGCGAATTATGCGTGGCTGACCTGTATTTACATGGATGCCGTCGGTCTGCATGAGATCAACAACCACTTGGGACATGAGGCCGGCGACCATATGCTGCGCTCGATTGCGGACGGGATTCGGAAGTATTTCCCGGACGACTGCGCATACCGCATCGGCGGTGATGAGTTTGTCCTGCTGTGTCCGGCGCGTCAGCCGGAGGAGCTTGCAGAAAGCCTTGCGGCGTTCCGTCACACAATCCGTGAGATGGGTTATGAGGTCTCGGTCGGCGTGTCTGAGAGCACGGACAGGCAGACGCTGAACGAGACGGTCAATCGGGCTGAAACGGCCATGCGGCATGATAAGATGGAGTTTTACCGCAATAACGGCGGTATCCGTCAAATGCGCATCATCGATGACAAGCTGGAGCAGCTGCTCATCAAAAAGCAGGATGTCACCCGTTTTCTGCAGGCGATCGCACCGCTTTACAGGGGAGTGTACATGGTCAATACCAAGCAGGATACTTGTCGGTATATCTATGTTCCGTCATATTTTAAGACCATGCTGGAGAATAATCATCATGCGTTTATGTCTTCCGTGCGTGAGTACTGCCGCGAACTGGTTCATCCGGAGTATTATGACGAATTTGCAAAGCTGCTGGATTACAGCTATATAGAGGAGCAGATTGCGGCGCATGGTTCGCTGGAGATGACCTATCAGATACGGGACGGCAGCCGGGTACATCTCAAAATCACCATGGCCGACCGGAGTTCCGCAGAGGCCCATGAGCTGCTGTGGATTTTTCTGGACGAAACGCAGTAGAAGAAAGCAGGTAAAGTATGTCCGCAATCGACAATCGAAAATACGCCGGGATTATGAATCTGCCGCATCATGTCTCCCCAACCCGTCCGCAGATGCCCATGAGCGACCGTGCGGCACAGTTTTCGCCGTTTGCGGCGCTGACCGGGTATGCCGGTGTTATTCGTGAGACAGCGCGGCTGACCGACCGCAAAATCGAGCTGGACGAGACCATGCTGACCGCACTTAACGAGCGGTATCGGCTGCTGCTTTCCGTGCTCGATGCAGAACCCGAGGTGGAGATCACCTATTTTGTGCCGGATGAACGCAAATCCGGCGGTGCATACCGCACAGTTTCCGGTGTGGTCAAAAAGGCGGATGAGTTCACGCGGCGGCTGACCCTGACAGACGGCACGGTGATTCCGATGGAGGATGTGCTGATGTTGGATGGGGCGATATTTGGACAGAATGAATGAGAAAATCCACGCTTTTCACAAAGAAAAGCGTGGATTTTTGTACATTCAGTGCAGAGTATCCAGTTCCTCCTGCAGATACCGGAAGAACAAACCGGCGTGGTATCCATCTGCCACCGCATGTGCAATGGTGATATTGACCGGCATATTGACCTTGTCGCCGCATTTTTCGTATCTGCCCATGACAACGATGGGGAAGTATGCAGGCTGTCCGTCCGCGACGCGGCTGCCGCAGCCGGTAAACGCCGTCCACGGCGTACAGGATACGCAGTAGAAATTCGCAGGCTGGTTCGGCTTGGTCTTGATGCCCTTGACATCCTTGTAGGTCTGCATATCTGCGGTAATGGCGTTGTAAAACGTGGGGAAATCCTCGGAAAAGTCCGTCCAGCAGTCGGAAAATGTGCAGTCATCCGGATGAAAGAACGTGAAATTCGGCACGATTTTATCCCAGACACAGAGTTCGCCGTCCGCGTTTTTGAACATGCGGAAGTTCTCGATGCGGCCCAGTGCCTTGGTGATGCAGTAAATCGCCGCTGCGTAGAATTTATAGCCGTGTGCATGACAGAAACGGAGCAGGTTTTGCACATCCACCGGCGCCGTCATGTTGAATTCGACCTTGAGAGCCTCGGTATAATAGCGGTAGTGCTCACGGCGAGGCCAGCTTTCCATATCGACTTTTTTGAAGGCTTGCATAGCGTTCCATCCTTTCCGAACCCTGCAGGTACACGCCCTGACTTTTTGGCATTTGCAAAGCAAACGCTATTCATGCGCACTAACGCGCGAAATTCAAAATATTGATGATACGACTTGTTCAATAATCTTGCTGCTGTCAAATCTGCTGCTCCGCAGCGAACTGTGCCGCGCCTGCGGCAGCTTCCTCACGGCCATCGGACAGCGTGAGCGGACAGCCGAAGGCAGTCTCAAAGCGCTGCTGCAGATACCGGTTCTGCCGCAGACCGTTGCCCGAGCCGATCAGCCTTTTCGGCGTACCGCCGGCCTGGCGGTATGCGGTGTACATGCGGTGCAGCTCGTCGGCCATGCCGTCCATCACGCCGTAAATCAGGTGTAAAGGCGTGAAATTATGCGTTGTAAGACCGGAAATACTGCCGGTCAGGCTGCTGTCCGCGCGCGTGCCTTCAAACAGGGTGCAGACGGCAGGCACATCATCCGGGCGCGGATTTTCATTTAGCAGACGCGCCATTGCGTCATAGCAGCTGTTCGTTTCTGTGCCGAGCATGGACGCGGTGGAGCGGAAAAACTGCTCGAGCAGTGCGTAAGCGCGTCCGCCGCACAGCGAAGCACCGGCCAGAAGATAACCGCCGCCCGGCATGGGGCGGGTCTCCAAGCCGTCTGCCTGCAGATAGTGCGGCGCAAACACGGAAAACTGACTGCCGGTGCCGACATTCACGAGCATTTCAGCGGTTATGTCGCGCACCGAGCGCAGAAAGCTGGCTTGATTGTCACCGATGGCGGCACAGACAGCCGCATTCCGGAAGTGCCCGATTACCGGTTCAGCGGCAAGCTGCGGGACAAGGTTCGAGTCGATACTGGCTTTTTGTAGAGCGTTTTGGTCGAAAGCACGGCGTTCTGCGTCGAAAAAGCCGATGCTTGCGGCATTGCTGGCATCCATGCGCGGCGCAGCCAATCCGCACAGCCGCATGGCAAGGTAGTCACCGATGGTGCAGCAGGTGACGGCGGCGGGCGGCACAAGTCCGGCGGCAAGGTTGTACGCGTGCGTTACCAGACCGTAGCCTGCCGCGGCAAGGTATCCGGTCACGCGCGTGAGATACTGCACCCAGCTTTCGGTTTTGCTGTGCGGCAGGCTGCCGCGTGCGTCCTGCCAGGTGTACAGCGGACTGACGGCATTACCGTCCGCGTCCACATACAGAATGCCGTGCATTTGCCCAGTCACGCCGATGGAATGAATATCCGGATAGCGTTCAAACAGCGTTTCGATAACAGAAAGTGCGGTTTGCGTGATCTTTTCCACGTCCTGCTCGCGTGCGCACGCCAGCGCAGACGGAATAAAGGCACCGTTTGCCCGCGTTTCGCTGGCGAGGAACTGCTCGTCCTCGAGCACAGCCGCGCTGATTGTTGTGGTGCCGATGTCAATGCCTAATGTTTTCATGCTGGGTCCCTCGGTTCGCCTGATGGTTCTGTCAGCAGTATAGCACAGCGGAGCGTGTATGAAAAGAAATTGCGCACAAATTTGTCCACAAGTTTGTGGATAATTTACCGACTTGAAAAACAAGTTGCACATGCTATAATAAAGTCGCAGAACAGAGAAAAGGGGAGCGAACAACATGGACCGAAATTTTCTCAAGCAGAGCATTCGGCGTGAGCTGGACTATTACAAGGACGGCCTGTTCAACGAGGATGAGGACGAATACTGGGAGCGTGCATGGGCGGCGCCGGACGATGATGACAGCATGGCGGAAAACGGCTTTCTCAATGTAGCGATGGCGCACCTGCAGGGCGATGAATGCGACGAAATCGTGCTGCTCGGCACGGAATACGGCTATCATGAGCCGGATTACGACAGTTATATCGACATCGGACACGCCTTTGTCAACGATATGGGCATCGGATTTCTGCAGACCGAGGGCACCGAGGATGACTGGGAACAGCTGATTGACGATATTGCGGAAATTCTGGCTGGAAAGACGGAGTAGCTTTCCACCGAGTTATCCACATTGCTGTGGATAAAAATAAAAACGCTCGAATAATCTCGAGCGTTTCAGTCTGTCGAAAAAGTCGTATGGTCAGCATTTTTCAGCATTTCGCGCGGCAGCGCGCATGAAACAGCATTTGCTCTGCAAATGCTCAAAAAGGGGGAGCATGTATCACCCTTTTTGAACTTCTGGAGGGAGAAAGTTTCTGTATAGGAACTTTCGGACGACTTTGGAACGGTCTACAATCCGTTCCTGTTTGTCGACGAAACTGTAGTTTCGCGACAGCCTCAAACGCTCGAGTAATCTCGAGCGTTTTTATCGTCACGGCGGAGAAAAGGCGCAGCTGGAGACCGCGCCTTAAACCTTAATATTATTGCAGGGGTGTTACTTTACAGCACCTGCGACATCAAAATCGCGCAGATCATAATCGGAATATTAAACGCGATAAACGTTGGGATGCAGGTATCGCGGATATGATCGTGCTGACCGTCGGCGTTGAGACCGGAGGTTGGGCCGAGCGTAGTATCGGACGCGGGCGAGCCTGCATCACCAAGGGCAGCGGCGGCTGAGATGAGCAGAATAGTAGCCGGAGTGGAGAACCCAAGCGAGCTGCACATCGGCACGAACAGCACAGCCAGCACAGGCACAGTGCCGAACGAGGTGCCGATACCCATCGTCACCAGCAGGCCGATGAGCGTAATGACAACCGCAGCGACAGCCTTGCTGCCGCCTACGGCGGAAATACCGGCGTTTACGAGCGCGTCAATGCCGCCGGTGGCCTTGATGACCGAGGCGTAGCCGCCTGCCACCAGCATAATAATGGCAATCTGACCCATCAGACGGATACCGCCCTCGATCTGCTTGTCAATGTCACTCCATTTGATAGCGCGGAACACGATGATGATGATCAGGCCGCACAGCGCGGAAAGCGCCAGATCTTGACTGATAACCTGCACGACTGCGACAACAATCGCGGCGGCAAGCATGACATAATGGCGGTACTCGAGTTTTTCCGAAATTACCTCGGCAGCGGAGGTGTCCGCTTCAATGTCGTGGTAGTCCCGCGGCTTGCGGTACAGGACAAATACGGCGATGAACAGACCAATCAGCATGGCAACGCCAATACTCCAGTTGGCGGCGGTAACGTCCTTGACCGTTACAGAAAGACCGTTTTCACTCAGATTATCCGCGATAACGCGCTGGAAAATCAATCCGAAACCAAACGGAATGGTGATATACGGCGCTTTATGGCCGAACGCCAGCGCACACGCAACGGCACGCCGGTCAAGCCGCATACGGTTCATCATGCCGAGCAGCGGCGGCACGAGAATCGGGATATACGCGATATGCACCGGAATGAGGTTCTGCGACAGGCAGGCAACGAGCGTCAGCACACCGATGAGCGCCAGCTTGTGTCCGCCGAGCAGGCGTGACAGCTTTTTCGACAGAATATCGGCCAGACCGGTCGTGGCGATGCAGGTGGCAAACGTGCCGAGCAGGATGTACGCCAGCGCAGTCGTAGCGTTGCTGGCAAAGCCGCCGGTCAGCAGCTGCATAACGGTCTGCGTGCCCTCGGGCGCGTTCAGCAGCGGGATACCGCCGGCCACGCCGCCGATGATGCACGCGATGAGCATGGACAGCAGCACATTCAAACCGGTCAGGCACAGAACACAGAGCACCAGTACGGATATCGTGACCGGGTTTGTGAGCAGGCTGAAAAGAATAGACATGGATGGTTCTCCTTAGAAACAAAAACCGCATGCAGCGGGACTTGCACACGGTAAAGTATTGAAGTTTTTCTTATTGTAGCAGAAAAAAGCCAAATCGTCAAGAAATGTTTCTTATCGAAAGAAGTTATTGGAAAAGCAAACGGCACCTGCGGGGAACAGGTGCCGAAAGATACTATATAGGCAACACCGCACAATTAAAGCGGCGGTGCTTTGCGGAAATTTTGTGTCCTGACTTTGTTGCAGTTTCACGGTAATACATCAAGTATTACCGCAAAACTGTGCCTCGTCAGTACGCAAAATTTACTCGCAAATCACTCTTGTTCAATTATGCGGTATTGCCTATAAATAGGTAAAACGGAAATTACTGGCGGCGCTTAAAATCCAGATAGCCCTGCAGGATAAGCGTTGCTGCAACGGCATCGACGCTCTGGCGGTGCTTTTTTTCCTTTTTGCCGCTGCGGTGCAGGATTTCGTGTGCGGCGACCGTCGTGCGGCGCTCGTCCCACAGCACAACGTGCAGTCCGGTGCGCTCCTCCAGCTCCTTCGCCAGAGTCTCGCACTTTTCGGCGCGAGGGCCAACCGTGCCGTCCATGTTCTTCGGGTGGCCGAGGACGATCTCCTCGATCTTGTTTTCCTGAATGAAGGCCACCAGCTTGTCCACCAGCTTGGCGTAGTTCCACTCATGGATGACGCTCGGCGAACCGGCAAGAAAGCCGGAAGGATCGGAGATCGAAAGGCCGGTGCGGGCGTCTCCGTAATCAATGCCCAAAATACGCATAGTCATACTCCTGTTTCTTGGGCAGTTTTTCAAATCGGTGTTTTCTGCCCGTGTGATTACCCTGAGTATACCATAAAAAACGAAAATAATCAGCACTTTTTCAGAAAAAATGCTTGACTGTAAATCGCTCACATGCTATACTAAAAACACCTATGCAGGTTCTTTTTTTGCGCCTATTTTTCGTGTGTCTGAAAAGTTGACGTCGGAACGCTGACAGAGGGAGGCAATTAGCTTCAAGCCGTGTCACAGGGATACGGAAACGAAGCGAGATATTAAAAGGAGGTGCCGTTATCTATGCGCGTAAAGATCACGCTGGCCTGCACCGAGTGCAAGCAGAGAAACTATGACACAATGAAGAACAAGAAGAATGATCCGGATCGTCTGGAAATGAACAAGTACTGCCGTTTCTGCCGGAAGCACACGCTTCACCGCGAAACGAAGTAAGGGAAAGGAAGTAGCTTAATGGCTGAAGAAACCAAAGCGAAAAAGCCCGGTCTCTTTGCTCGTATCGGCAAGTGGTTCCGCGAATTGAAGAGCGAATGCCGTAAGATCGTCTGGCCCACCCGTGAGCAGACGACGAACAACACGCTGGTCGTTATCGCCTGCGTAGTCATCATCGGTATTTTCATCTGGGTGCTTGACATCGTATTCGGTCTTGGTGTCCAGACGCTGCTTAAACATTTCGCCGCCTAACTTAAAAGGAGGCAACAATGTCAGACGCTGCAAAATGGTACGTTGTTCATACGTACTCCGGCTACGAAAACAAGGTAGCCTCTTCGATCGAAAAAGCGGTCGAAAACCGCAAGCTGCATGACCTGATCCAAGCCGTCAACATCCCGACCGAGAAGGTCGTTGAGGTAAAGGACGGCAAAAGCCGCGAGGTAGAGCGCAAGCTGTACCCGGGCTACGTGCTCGTTAAGATGATCATGACCGATGAAACCTGGTATCTGGTTCGCAATACGCGCGGCTGCACCGGTTTTCTGGGTCAGGACAAGTCCGGCGGCTCTAAGCCGATTCCGCTGACTGAGGAAGAGATCATCGCAATGGGCGTGGAAAAGCGCGAGATCGAGGTAAACTACGCCGCAGGCGACAGTGTTCGCGTTATCGACGGCGCGCTGGCAGGCTTTATCGGCGTTGTATCGTCGGTTGAGCCGGATAAGAACAAGGTAAACGTAACCGTTTCCATGTTCGGCCGCGAAACCCCTGTCGAGCTTGAGCTCGATCAGGTTGAAACTCTCGACGAGTGACAATGAGCGGAAGATAGATTTCCGCATTTACGGCAAGTGGGAGAGTTCCGTGCCAATTAGGAACTCGCCAGCCACCACATTTTTTGAAGGAGGAACCTTTCAACATGGCACAGAAAGTAGTAGGTTATATCAAGCTCCAGATTCCCGCAGGCAAGGCAACCCCGGCTCCCCCGGTAGGTCCGGCTCTCGGCCAGCACGGTGTAAACATCATGGCTTTCACCAAGGAATTCAACGAGCGCACCAAGAACGATGCCGGCATGATCATTCCGGTTATCATTACGGTTTATGCTGACCGTTCGTTCAGCTTCGTTACCAAGACGCCTCCGGCGCCGGTTCTGATCAAGAAGGCTTGCGGCATCGAGTCCGGTTCTGCTGTACCGAACAAGACCAAGGTTGCAAAGCTGTCCAAGGCTGACTGCCAGAAGATCGCAGAGACCAAGATGCCCGACCTGAACGCTGCTTCCCTGGAAGCTGCTATGAGCATGATCGCGGGCACCGCCCGTTCGATGGGTATCACCGTCGAGGAGTAATCTCCGGTTTTTATTTGTTGTACGAAGCTGCGGCTATCTGCCGCATACAGTGGGAGGGTTATTCAAGTTCCCGCTTAACCACTTAAGGAGGATTTATTGTGCATAAAGGTAAAAAGTATGTAGACAGCGCAAAGACGATCGACCGCACCAAGCAGTACGATCCGGCTGAAGCGCTTTCCACCGTTGTTTCCACCGCGAAGGCTAAGTTCGATGAGACCATCGAGCTGCACGTAAAGCTGGGCGTTGACTCCCGTCACGCTGACCAGCAGGTTCGCGGCGCTATCGTTCTGCCCCACGGCACCGGCAAGCAGGTTCGCGTTGCTGTATTCGCTAAGGGCGCAAAGGCTGACGAGGCTCTGGCTGCAGGCGCAGACATCGTTGGTGCAGAGGACCTGATGGAGCGCATCCAGAAGGAGAACTTCTTTGAGTTCGACGTAGTTATCGCTACCCCGGACATGATGGGCGTTGTAGGCCGTCTGGGCCGCGTGCTTGGTCCTAAGGGCCTGATGCCGAACCCGAAGGCTGGTACCGTATCTATGGACGTTACCAAGGCTGTTCAGGAGTCCAAGGCTGGTAAGATCGAGTACCGTCTCGACAAGACCAACATCATCCACTGCCCGATCGGCAAGGCTTCCTTCGGCGCTGAGAAGCTGCAGGACAACTTCGACGCTCTGATGGGTGCTATCATCAAGGCTAAGCCGGCTGCTGCAAAGGGTCAGTACGTTCGTTCCTGCGTTATTGCTTCTACCATGGGCCCCGGCATCAAGGTAAGCACCGCAAAGATGATCGGCTAATTCAATAGCATTTTACTCGGCGGTTTTCCGCTGAGAGTCAGAAAGACAGACCGATGATTTCGATTGTTGGTCTGTCTTTTTGTAAAATAGCGTGGATTTTCGCTGCACCAGACATCGTGTGCCGAACAATACGAAAACTCTCTCGATTTCAGAAAAATAACAGGAAAGGCAGGTTAATTATGCCCGGTTTAGTCTTAGAAGGCGGAACCTTCCGCCCGGTATTCTCCTGCGGCGTGATGGATGCGCTGCTCGATAATGACATCATGTTCGATTACGTCATCGGCGTTTCCGCCGGCATCACCTATGCGGCGTCGTATCTTTCGCGGCAGCGCGAGCGCAACATTAACATACTGCGGCAGTATCGTGGCGACAAGCGCTATTTCGGCGCGCGCAACCTGCTGCACGACCACTCCATTTTCGGCACGGATTTCGTGTTCGATACCATCCCGAACCAGCTTGTGCCGTTTGACTGGGACACATTTCATAAATATCAGGGTAAATATTTGGTGGGTGTTACCAATGCAAAGACAGGCAAAGCCGAATACCTCGACGGCATGCGCATGGACCGTCCATGCACGATGCTGCGAGCGACCTGCGCCATCCCAATCTACTTTCCGCCGGTGCAGATGGACGGCGAGACCTATTACGACGGCGGTCTGGCCGACCCAATCCCGATTCTGCGCAGCCTGCATGACGGCAACGAGCGCAATCTGATCGTGCTCACGCAGCCGGAAAGCTATCGCAAAACGCTTGGACGCGGCGTGCAGTTCACCGCAAAGTGGCTGAAACGCAAATATCCGGCAATGCCCAAGGTGCTGCTTGAGCGTGCCAAGCACTACAACGAGACAGTTTGCTTCTGTCACCGCCTTGCGGAGAACAAACCGCAGGATACCGTACTCCTTCAGCCGGAAAAATCGCTGAACAGCTTTGAAAAAGACGTGAAAAAGCTGGAATGGGGCTATGAAATGGGGTATAATATGACGTGTGCCCGGATGGAGCAGATCAAAAATCTGTTCCGCTGACGGGTTTTGGAAAAAGAGAAATATTTTAGGGGGAATGAAAAAACGATGCAAAGCAACAGAATCATTCAGGTAGAGGAAAAGGTGCCGCCGCGCCTGCTCGTGCCGCTGTCCATCCAGCATATGTTTGCGATGTTCGGCGCGTCCGTGCTCGTGCCGTTCATCTTCAAGATGAACCCGGCGATCGTGCTGTTCATGAACGGTATCGGCACGCTGCTGTTCATCTTCATCACCAAGGGCAAGGCGCCCGCGTATCTCGGCTCGTCGTTCGCGTTTATCGCTCCGGCGACCATCGTTATCAACAACTGGGGTTATCAGTATGCGCTCGGCGGCTTTGTTGTCGTAGGTGCGTGCGGCTGTGTGCTCGCGTTCATTATCTATAAGTGCGGCACGGACTGGATCAACGTCGTTCTGCCGCCTGCTGCCATGGGGCCGGTTGTTGCCCTGATCGGCTTGGAGCTGGCAGGCTCTGCGGCTTCTACCGGCTGCATTGTTGGTGACAGCGTCACCACCGGAACGGTTATCACCTTCCTTGTAACGCTGGCCGTTGCGGTATTCGGCAGTGTGCTGTTCCGCGGCTTCTTCTCGACTATCCCGATTTTGATCGCCATTATCTGCGGCTATATTGCGGGTGTGTTCACGGGCGTTATCAAGATGGAGACCATTGTGAATGCGCTGCACACCAGCATTATCTCCATCCCGAACTTCCAGACCCCGAAGTTTGACATCAACGCGATTTTGATCATTCTTCCGGTCCTTCTGGTTATCGCGAACGAGCATATCGGTCATCAGCTCGTCACCGGCAAGGTCATCGGCCGCGATCTGCTCAAGGATCCCGGTCTGCATCGCTCGCTGTTCGCGGATAACTTCTCGACCATGATCTCCGGCTTTATCGGCTCGGTGCCGACCACCACCTACGGCGAGAACATCGGCGTTATGGCTATCACCAAGGTGTACTCCGTGCGCGTTATCGGCGGCGCGGCTGTGCTGAGCATCATCTGCTCGTTTGTCGGTCCGCTGGCAGCCCTGATCCAGACGATTCCGGGTCCGGTCATCGGCGGTATCTCGTTCCTGCTGTACGGCATGATCGGCACCTCCGGTCTGCGTATTCTGGTTGACAACCATGTGGATTACAGCAAGAACCGCAACATGATCCTGACCTCGGTTATCTTTGTTACCGGCTTGTCCGGCGTGACGCTGGCGTTGGGCGATGTATCGCTCTCCGGCATGACCCTCGCCGCTATCGTCGGCATGATCATGAGCCTTGTGTTCTATGCGTTCGATAAGCTGCATCTGTCGAATGATGCGTAAGTGAATATGGAAAAAG